>JGI24021J15306_10002433_pt1 | contig 20087 bp, 12 predicted proteins | sample Ectturendosymbi1_FD_15306 | JGI IMG/M metagenome (IMG submission 15306)
CAACCAACGAATCAGACTCGATCTTCTTGGCCATATTTTAGAACACAAGCTTTGAAACGGGAAAGTAAAAATATATTTTTAAAGAAGACTAGTTTAGCACAAGATGACAATTTAGTGGACAGCTAACTATGCTGCTACCATCCCAATTCATGATACCGCACATTAGGTGTAGCTTCATATCACAGTTATAAATCTTGGAAAGTGGTTTTAATACTGTCTATCGAAAGGAATCTTTTACCAGCAAAAAATCCAGACACTCAGATTTACAGAGTATATGTTTCTTTTACCACGTAGGCCTTATCAGCTCTTATTCGAATAGAATGATTTTGGTGTCGTTGTTCAACTCTACATCGTATTTCCAGAAAGTTTGTTTGCTTGTGTGGGCACTTTTCACGTGTTACATGTAGTTAAAATATGATAGAGATATAGAGGACATATTCTGTATCTTTGAAAGCGTTTTTAAGAAAACAACTGAAATTATTATCTATGTAGCAGCCCTTTGATGCAATTAGTTTCACGACTTACATCTATATAATCCGGAACATTTATGTTTTTCTGTGCTACCATATCCAATACCTGGTCCATTGGAGATTATAAAGAGGAAATTTTACCAAATAAACTTTCTGAATCTTATCTGCTCTCAACACATTCTCTGAAGCAGTGAATAAGTAAAAAATGAAATTTTAGAATGTGACTAAAAATACAAAAAGTTAAAAAACACAAAAGCTCTGAATTTACTCTCAACTTTTGCAGGATTACTGATGAATGCTCACTACATTTTATTTCATCCTCAGGTAACGAACTGATGGGAAGTGACCACAGGAACAAGATGTGCATCAGTGTTTACGGCGGATATTGCTTCGGCGCAGCGACAATTCCAATATTTGGATATATGTTTGCCGACTGGCGTTGGCTTAAACGGTTCACAGGGTTGATCGGACTGCTCTACATTCCTCTTTACTGGTAAAGTTACTTAAATGCCAAATGGTTTGTTAAAATTGCTGGCGGTGTGCGCACGTAAAGGCCGTAGTTCACTAATGCAGTGTGCTCGCCTTTCAATCGAGAAACAGCAAGGTATATCAATGCAGGTGCCAATCTGAGAGGTATAGGTATAAACTGATGCCCCAAACGACTACAGAGTTTTAAACGAACGGAACGCATTCGACACAACGTTGAAGCTTAAATGTCTAAAAATGTATGTGCTTCTGCTGGCGTTTAGACAACTAATTTGAAACAGTCGTTCCGAACCTTGTTTTGTCCATGACTCTCTTTACCGATTCTATATGTCATCCGACCCTTACCTACCTCTCACTAAATGAGTAGCCTGGATTAGAACTAACCAATACGCTTCGTGACATTGCCTTTTAAGTAATGTTTTTCCAACCAAGTGCTTTTTAATGCGTCGGTTGTTGCGATTCCATTGTCAACCTCGAAGTTCGTGGTTGGGTTTTCGACAAAGCTATAGTCTCGTGTCATCATCGACCTTCATTCTGTTTCGTGCCTTCGTCATGGTATACAAAAAAGCAGAAAAATCACATTCGCAGTGCAGACCTGTGTTATGGCAAAGGGCAACGATATTAGAAAAGCTTGCTCCGATTGTAGTGGGTACGCTTCGTACAATGCACACCAGAACTAACCAAGCGGCTTTTTGTCAAAATAATCAAGAGCGCGTGAATTATTTCGGAGCTCAAGAAATTGATTTTGCACTTCATCGGGGGATTCAGCTACATACAAAGCTACATACAATTTAATTTAAAAAGAAGCTACCTATTTCCTTGGCGTTTACCTGGAAGTTATTTACCGCACTGCTAGACATGCAGAACGTCAAGTCTTCTCAGTAAAAAGATCAAAAATAGACTTCACCGTTACTTTAATCGGTACAAAACAAGCCTTTTGGTTTTGAAAAGAAAAAAAAAAAACGTTTCTTCGACACCTCTAAATTGTGTCTCCCTCTAGAAAGACACCTTGAAGGTACACATCAGTGATGGATTTTCGAGATGCATCTCGAGACACATTTTTGCGAATCTTAGTCTCGGTCGCGAACGCCACAGGTCTCGATTTTAAGCCCGTTTGTCTTGAGACTTTGAATACTCCAAAGATATTGTTTAGTAAAGCTTTTGCAATTTAGCCTATTTTCTGTCTACTGTATCTGAAGGTACAGAAAACCAAACAGGCAGGAAAAATGCCAGAAATTCGAAAATTTTTCAGCTTGGAAATGGTGACAATATTTTTTTGAAAAACGTTGGACAAATTTTGGCAAAACTGCGTATTTTCGTGTCTCAAGTCTCGTTCTCGAATTTTCAGGTCTCGGTCGTGGTCTCGGATTTTTTAATGAAATATTAGCCAAGTTTTAAAATCAGGTCTTGATCTCAGAGTTTACCATCTCGACCTCATCACCGTTACACGTAGACAACTTGCTACATACGCTACGTTGGTTAACTGCCGGCAAAAAAATCAAAAACTTATGGCTGACTTACAGTTCAAGAGCAAAAGCCATTTTTCTTATTTGACAATGGTGGGATTGGAAACTTTTTTATGGAGGTCTCATTAAATATTCTAAAAATATAGAACATTGTGATGCTGAGGTTACAGCTGAATGAATAAAACTGTTGCTGATTTGTGAAGGTCTTAGTGACTAATCTCGATGTTGGATGCAACGGTTCCAAGGGCAATGCAAACACGGGTGACGTACGACTTCTTTAGCAGAAAAATTGGTTAATCTTCAGGGTTGGTGATAGGAGAAAAAGTTTGAACTATTGATTCTTCAATTCTATTATTTTAAGGCGCGTTAGTAGCAAGATGCAGTGCAGTCGCTTAAAAAACTGCAGTGCAGTCGCTGAAAAGAAAACTCGTGAACGTGTTATCTCAAAAGGAGTAACAAAGCTACTCCCAAGCTATATTATTCTCATTTCTAACATATATAAGCATTTGTTGCGACTGAAGAATATACTGTACAGGCTGCTGCCCGAATCTCCGTATTGGTTATTGTCAACCAACAAGTTGAAAGAGGCGTCGAAACTTCTAAAACAAATTGCGCTTGCCAACGGAAAAACTCTTGAGGAAGAAGACTTCGAGAAACTTTTGAAGCAGGAGGTAGGACACACCGGTTTATGATCACAGTTTTTCGCTTAGTTGATGTTGACAGCAAGACGTAAATCTGTGTTTTCCAACTGTTTTCCCACAAATAACCAAAAACTGCAGCTAAAGTAATAACGTCTAACTAAGTTTATGGAAATATGATAAACAGCTCAAGTCGGTAGGTTTGCAGTTTTAGTTGAAATCAATGGAGGTTTATTTAAATGTTAAGACAATAGCAAAAGGATCGCAACATTTTGGGAAAAGTATTTTCAGGAAGTAATGTATTGTTAATCAAAAGTAAATGATAACTCTATTAGCTAAAGCTGCTTTTAAATCAGCAGCTCCATACTGCATATTTTATCATAGAATTGTTTGTTTGCGCAACAGAAGTTTTCCATAGATTACTTGGCATTTGATGTCCTGGTTGTGCATGAACTGATTTTAAACCGAGGCCTAATTTCATCGTGACAATATTTTTATTGTGCAGGGTGAGGAATTATTGTCCAAAAAAGATGACGAAATTCAAGTACGCACCACACGTCCAGGCTTAAAACAACTTGTTGTCAACTGGACAATGAGAAATCGTCTTCTAGTCGCTGGACTTTCTTGGTGAATCGAAGTAGTTTAGGATTTGCGCAGATTGTTAAATTAGTTCTTTTGTGACTCACCTCGGAATGTTTTTAACAGTGTTTATTTTTACCTTGGTTCGAAATATCTTCGACAAACTTGTTTTTTTGTGTGTTGCGTTACGGATTGTCGCTGTCTATTTTATTACGTGGTTAGGGCTTGAATTGTTGAGAGTAAACTCTTCAAATTGTTGTAAAGAAATTTTGACTAAATAGGTCTTTTGATCTTTACAATGTTTTTAGGATAGTAACCAACATGGTCTACTATGGACTAGCTCTCAATATCACAACTTTCAGCGGAGACCGTTTTGTGAACGCTGCCGTATCCGGTTTGCTGGAATTTCCAGGAATAATTTCCGGCTACTTACTTGTGCAATGGATGGGAAGACCGACATCCTTAACATTTCTTATGGGACTGGGTGGAATCTGTCTAGCAGGAGCTCCTTTCACGGAATTAGGTGATACTTTTTAACAAAGAAAGTACTTTACATTTGCGGACGTAAAGATTTTTACACAATGTCAACGACTAAAGTAGCTTGTGTTGGTGCAAAATCCTTTATGGTAATGGAACAAGATAACTTTGCTAAGTTTACTGACAAAGTAAAAGCTCTATTTTTTAAGGAAAATAACTACTGTAATTGTAGAATGTTCGTCACGATTTTGTTTTTTGGCGAAGTTTATTACGCTTAAATCTCAAGCTACAAAGATTTGATTTACTGCAACTTTCGAAACAGGAAAAAACTATCCAAGCGTAAAAACCTTCTGTTACAATGGCGATGAGAATAGGACTTTTGCTTATGCTATACATAGTTCTTTTACGTATGCTTTAACGTCGCTGTTCAAACTTACGTGTGGACTTTGAGATAGCAACATAACCCCTTTGATACTGCTGGGTTGTTATGTCCGTTGACACAGGCCTTAATTTACTGTTTCGTCAATTTTGTGGTCAAATCAAGTTAGGATGAGACAATTCAGTGTTTGATGTCTACTGTAGATCACTTTGGTTTGAGGTTCATCCCCCAGAACTTTCTTGCGCTTGACCGAACAGTCGAGCACAGCAATGTAAAGGTTTTGAAAGCATCTGGTCGGGGTCTCTGTAAGATTTGAGATAATGTTAATCCTTTGGGATCAAAAGACAGCAAAATGTTTTGCATAACTGCGTATACTTCATAGCAGAATAAAATAGGAGGTTTGTTTCTTAAGCAATGTACGGAGTTGCTTGAAGTTCTTATTGCGAGGAATAATAGTCACAAATATCGAAAGCGTTTTATTCCCTGTTGTGTTTTGTCAATGTTCCTAATGATTGGGCCGGGGCTCCCTGGCCTGTAGGCACCACGCCACTGGTTTGACTTCAACACCTCAGAGACAAATTCAATCTGTTTATGTGTTTTCTAATGTACAAAAACGTCTTAACTTCATACAAAAACAATACGAAAAATAACGATTCAAGGTTCAACTTACATAAACAAAATGCTTAACAGTGCATTTTACTGTCCCATTAATAAAAGCAAAGTGCGATTCAAGTAAATGAAATTGTGTAATACAAACAGCCGAACTAATTACCATAACATGATAAAGATGATTTTACTTCACAACCTATTGTGACGCACGGTGTAAAACATGTAGTGAATTTATTGTTTTTTCCAAACATTACTACTTTAAAGTATAGAAATAATACAGTAGAAACCAACGCGTGCCGCGTGGACTTCGAGATGCTGTTTCGGACGCTCTGAACTTCTGCAAACCGTAACGAAAGCTTTACATGTTGACAGGGACGGATCCAGTGGGGGCGATTTGTGCGACCGCTCCCCGTAAAACCTACGAATATAACTTTATTCACCATGATTTTGTACAATTCGGAAAACAGCATTCGCGACATCAGGCCATTGTGCCGTCCGTTTGTTTGTCACAGCAGTGTTGTGAGGCATAGCCTACTTCATTTCTCTAACATTAGTGAACCCGTAATGAGACTTGACTACCAATCCCACCTTAACCTTGCTGGCTGGACCCGCTCTTGCATGTAGACACTGAAATTTAAAGTTTTGTTTTAAATAGATCTCTATTTTGTTAGTTTGCCTTCGAATCGCCGTACTTTAATTTTGGCACTAGTTTGCTTTTATACAGTATTGGGAATTGAAGAAAGCATGAAGATTTGATCAGTGGTAACATTAAGATTGCACTGAGCCTTGCGCTTTTTGCGTGATTAAGTTCATTGGCTTATTTTCTGCAGCAAAAGTACAGCTTTACGATTAAAAAATGAAACAATAAACCACGATGCAATACCTTATTCCAAGTCATCAAGCTGGTAACAATATAAAATGTATGCAATGTACAATGCTGCATGGAATGAAGTCAAAGACGCAATAACTCAAAAAAATCAACCACTGAACGAATCAGTGAATTTTTTAACGTGAATGCCCTTGTCCCATGTATCCGCAACAAAAAAGAATGTTTTGAATGAAAGTATTGAAGTGCATCATTATTCAGCTGCCCTTTGTGCTTACGTTTTGCAGTTTGTCAGTGTTGTTCAGAAGCACACCGATTGCTAAGTAGCCACTTCCTCAGATACACTACTAAATCCGAGGAATTTTTAATCTTATTCCGTTCCTACATTCTATCTTTATTTGACAACGGTGAAGTTGTCTACGATAATATCTTTGCTGCAGAGAGTTGTCGCTTAGAAAACATACAAATGTCGGCTGCTGAACTCATCCTAGGTTGTTTGCAAAAAACTTCGCACTCGAAAATCTCAGAAGACCTGTCGATGTCACCTCTGACGAAACTGTCACATTTTATTTTCTTTCCACAAATTTCTTCTTGGACCATGTCATACATTTCTCGCCGATCTTACCCCTAAACGTTTCCGAGATCTAAATAATCACGCTCTACGTCATGGTATGAACATTCAACTTCCATGATATTTAATTTTTCCTAAAAGCTTAAAGACTATGGACTTCTCTATCTACATCTGCTAAATTATTAGGACCAAATTTGTTTCGTTCCAAAATGACTGCTTTAATCTGTGGAGAGTCGCATCAAGTGCAACATCTTTGTGGCATGAATCCCCGTGCCGCGTCCTGGCTATTCACGCTTCGTTTACGTCACAGTCCCTTGAACCCAGTAAACAAACATTTATTGCTTGTGCTCGTGTGGCCTTTTGAAGACTGAATATCACATTTTCCTCGAATATGACCTAATCACTGCTTCACGTCAGGTTATGTTAACTTATATGCGAAAGATTCTCCTTGAAATACAGTTTTTCATTCCATCCCAACTGAATGCTTTCAATCAACCCTCGTGGTATCACATTTTTTTATTTGGTCAAGACAAGCTAAAGCTCTCCTCCTCTTTACAGTTGTATGATGCGGTTTGCAAGTTTCTCTCAGTTGCTTTGGCGTAGTTGTGTTGTCTCGTATCATTCGCGCTGAGAACCTAATATCCTTTTGTGCGTCTTTTTCATTTTCGTTCTGTTAGTATATTGTTTTATTGCTGCTGGTATCGGCGGCATTCCAGGCTCTGGCCTGTCGATTGCCATAAAACAGGGGTGGAGAACGTATTTACTATCACGGGCCGCATGAATTGTCCATTTTCGCTGAAGGGCCGCAAAATACATTAGTTTTATCCTAAAATTATCCCCTTGTCTAACTATGAGGAAGACTGACTTCGCTTGATTTACTATTTAAGCACATGTCTCTCATGGAACTTCGTTTGACGCGATGTTGTACGCTAACTTGGGTAACGCATCCTGATGCGGGCCATATCAAATGATCACGCGGGCCGCAGGTTCTCCACCCCTGCCTTGAAATAAAATAACTGAATAAATAAAATATATACTAGCTCCTACACTGGCAGAACGGCCGTATAACTCAAGCTACTGATGAGGAATACAAACAACCTCGATCCTTTGCTTTTAATGAAATCCTACGATGTGACCAAACGTTCGAAGAAATATACCACTGCCACTGGGTTCATGAGGTGCCCAAGGACATAATGGACTGCTTTACTACATTTGCGCATTCTTCACCGCTTTTTCCTGAAACTTCCGAAGTATTTCGGGCGCGTTTGAAAACAAGTAAAATTATAACAGACACAAACATTGTTTTTCAAAAAAGACGAAGTGAGTCTTAAAAACACTTGAAATATAACAAGTTCTTGCGACAACTTTTGTCTTTCTTTTTTATAACGCACCTTCATTGGTATGCAATCAGGACTTATTTGCCCAAAACCACTGAGCCACCGCACAACATGCCGTGCAACCGCAACATCTTATAATAATTTTTATAGACCGTAATTAAACAGCATTGGCACAGAACATTTTGGCCAGCAATGGCTTCATCGAATATTTGGCTTGGTCAAGTCATAATAGTTTTTGACTTGGTATCAAGAGACGTTACATCCTTATTTAGAAGACCACTCGATCTTACAAGGTTTTTCAATAAAACCTACAGTAATTTTTCAAACCTAGGAGTGAAGATCAAATTTGTCATTAAGATAAAGGCATAAAAACAAGTGTAGCCATATGCCAAACAAATCATAAAATTCTAGCAGTCTCTTTCAGTGGCAAAGACAAATCTAAAATATTTTAAAACTTTGTTTGGTTTGCTAACGTGTGCACAGATAACACTTTGAAGACCCCAATAACCATTCGCAATTTCCATAGACATAGACAAAAAACGTTTGCGCAAGTATGGTGGTCAAAATTAAATAACCGGCTGATTTGAGGTTTAGCAGAAAAATTCATCGCTTTAAAAGGCTACCCTTCAATATCGTATATTGCAGGACTCACTTAATTATGAAATCTGCATGAAATTCATTTTCAAGAACAGTACATGCAGTGTAGATTAGCATATTCGCACATATTCATATATCTGCACCATTATGTTGGGCAGATTTAAAAATTTGTATCGATCTGTTGTGCAGATTTATATATATATGGAACGATGTGTAGTACAGATTCATATTCCGGCGTATTGCAGATTATTAAATTGGAGCGAAATGACAAATACGCACCGTTAAATTAAGCAGGTATACAGCATATATGAGCACCGATATCATATGTAGTACAGACGTCTGTATATACACCGATGTGTGCAAATTTATGTAGCTGCACAGATTTACAAAGCTGCACCATTATGCTGTGTAGATCCATGCATTTGCCCCGATATGTTGATCAGGTTTGCGTATCGGGACATCTTTACAAACTTGCATGGATATATTGATCAGCTTCGGAAAATCTTTCCATTGTTAGAGGTCAATGTGAAAAGTTGATAGTGTATTTTTCAAATGGCGCCCCAAAATAAAGTAAAAACTTGACTATGCGTTTTGCTTTGGGAGCGACACTTACAACTGAGCACTTTACAGCAAGTTCAACCTTCATGATATGCATGGTGATTCTGGGCAAGACAGCCATCATTGGTGCATTTTACATCAACTTCAGTATCACGGGAGAAATGTCACCCACGCTTCAAAGGAACATTGCCATTGGTTTGATGTCTGCTGTTGGAAAAATTGGAAGCTTCACAGCGCCTTACCTCATGTATTTAGGTAAAAATGATTTCGCTGTCATGCTTTTCGGAATGTGTGTATAATGATTAAATATTTTGAAAATTTTCAATCCTTCCATAAGGAATAAAACATGAGAGTTTCTTTTAAAGATTTTTGAAAAAGAGCTCATACGTTAGATCTAGTCTGTATAAATAGATTTTTTGTTCTTGCCGTTGTCATTATTTATACAATAATCCAGAGTGTTTTCAAGAAGTTCTTTATTTGTTTATACGCTTCTACAATACCGCTTGGCTAAACGTCTTTTTAAAACACTCAAATAAAATGATTGTTTAGCCTTTTACGAATCTCGCAAAGAGGCAGCGGAAACCAGCCTCGGTGAACAGTTTTTCATAATTCCAACAGAAGTTTGCAACCTTGATAGTTTAATTTAATATTGAACTTTTCATTTTAAGCATCTGTAAAATTCAATTTATTCAACTCAGGTGAAACAACAAACCGCTACCTTCCGTTTCTGGTAATGGGGGGAATCGCATGCCTATCAGCAACCCTGTCATTGATTGTTCTTCCAGAAACAAAAAACGAAGTGCTTCCTGGCACTCTGAAAGATGCCATCAACTTGAAGCCGTAAGTCCAGTGTTGGATTGAAAATAATAGCAAATGTAGCAATTGCTACGGGCCCCGCGCTTTTGGGGGCCCCGCGGTGGTTTGTGTTAAATTTGACCGCCTTGTTCACCACCCCTAATATCAATCCCTGATCATATGTATAGAATATTTTCAGTCCAAGAAGTCGTTATTTTGCTAAATATCTCATAAGCAATTAAGCGAATGTTTTCGATTGAATGCTTTTGCATTAGACCACTGTGATTTGAAAACTGAAGTATTTTACAGTTAGTTGCAAAAGATGGGACCACTCAAGAAATGAAGCCAAATTGCAGCAATTTCCAGATATTGCTAGATTGTATTATTTTGAATGGAATTTTTAGAAAATAGTATTAGGTCACATTGACCTGTTCTGTACATTGTGTTACCTTTTTGGTACTTTCGATATGATTTGGTCAGTGGTGCCAAACCTGGGGTTTTGACCCACATTTGTTGTTTTCAATGCCTTTCTATGTTTTTCTTCTGAAGATCTGGGGTTTTGGGAAAGTAACTGCGTATAGCGGTAATTTAGGGTATGATTGATTAAAACATATTTCTAATCTTATCTTTCTTTATCTTGTTGTATCAAGGTACCTTAGTCTTCAACAGGGGTCTTAAACTCAAATTGCCTCGAGGGCCAAATGAGGACTTATAATGTAACGCAAGGACCGATGCTGATGTAACAATAGCAGTACCTGAACCTTACTAAAAACAGCGTTTACATCTTATTTCCTACGAATGGTATCATGAGTTATAGGCGAATCATTTCTAGCCGTCTCTACGTTCGTTTTGAAAGGAACTTGTTCACTCGTTAACCCAGCGCTTTTAGACACCGGTGAATAAACTAAATAACGTAAATGTTAATTATTTGAAATCCCCAAAAACCACAGCGGGTCGCACAAAACTCCTTCGCGCGCCACGTGCGACCCACGGGCGCGTATTTGAGACCCTTGTTCTTCAGCAAAGCTGTTGAACAAGCATGTGACACCGTATAAACTGTAAATATTAGCTAGGTGCAATGATTTCAATTGTCAGAAATACTAATGACACAAGCCCAAAGCAAAGGAGCAAGTGGTACACACAGCAATTTAAAAGAAGAGTGGTTGAAAGATGCAAATCTCAAAGGTTAGCTACAGAAGGACACTGGTAATGAAGATTTACTTAATTATTGTAATTTCTGCCAGACCACCGTCAGATATACAACCAAGTCCATGTTACTGCGATACAATAATTCCGACAGACACAATGGTTCATTAGCAAAGTTAGAGTATTTGATCACTCTAGCACGTTCAGTGACTTACAAATGCCCAGACATGGTAGATAGTAGAAAGATTCACCTAATTTTCCTAATTTTGTGTTTACCTGGGATTTTCTGTTCAGAACAGGGTTTTTGTGATGAGTCTATATGTTTTTTTTCAAAAAATCCCATTGGCAACCCTGGATTTGGCGTCTGTTCATTAGCCATTGCGTAGTGTACTTGGAATCTTCTTTTACAAATGTAGTAAATAATTTACGCATTTATTTAAATCTCATGGTCGGTGAGCAACTGCAGTAGAGGACGGTCATTTTCTAAATTTAAGATGATAAAATGACAAAGGAGCACCATCAGACAAAACAAGCTGAACGGCCTGATTACAAAAAAATAGAGCATGAACTTTTATGTGAAATAAACACTATACCAATATCATAAACAAATTCGCTATGGCCAAATCTACAAAATGCAGTTTTAAACAGTAGATTTGCTGCTGTTGACAATCGGCTTCGACACATACTGAGACCACGCTGTCTAGATATACTAGCAATGATCAAATTTGTTGATGAGTCTGGAAGCACTAATTACTGTTTCTATACAGCAACGTATTCCTTCTTGGTAAAAAGATGCGTATATAGGTTTTTGGTAAAAAAGATATGTAGTCCACAATGTCCACCATTTGCTCTTTAGGACCATGTTTTTGTACCTACGAAATTCAGTATGCATAATGGTTGCCACATGGATACCCACAGAATTTTTGATTTGACAGTTGTTCACTTATTCAAGCGTATTTGTAACTTAGGGCCCCGCGCTGTTTATATGCTACAGGCTCCACGTCACCTTAATCTGGCACTGGTCCGTGTGGGAGCAATCGAATCATAACCATTTACCTCGAGTGTTGGACTCCGACCAAGAGTGTTTGCTGTCACCACTCCTATAAACAGAGTGTATAAGGATGTATGGACAGTAAAAGCCGAGTCAAGGAACGTGTCACTGTTGCAAGCCGCAAGATCAACCTTTCCCTTTTTGCTAATGATTTGGTACTGCTTGTGTCCTTTCAACAGCCTCTTCCATTTTGGGGGAGACATGCACTTGATCGATTAACAGCTCCGCGCGACCAAGCTGGAATGAAAATTAGCACAAAAATACGGAGCTATAATGTCTTTCAAGACAAACAAGCTAGTGCACCCTGCAAGTAATCGGCAGTAAACTGCAGCAGTTGGAGAAGTTCAAGTACCTTGGGGTAGTATTCCAAATGACGGAATGTGGAACAAGGAGATTGATATATGCATTGGTAAAGCAAACGCAGTTCTACGTGAGCGCAAGCGCTCAGCTGTGATCACAAAACGGGAGCTTCCAACACCACAAAACTGTCGGTTTTCAAATCGGCCTCTATTCTGATCCTCGCCTATTGTCATGAATCTTGGGTAATGAACGAAAGAGTGCCATCCAAAGTGCAAGCGGCAGAGATGGGATTTTTGCGACGAGTTCACGGCGTGACACTTCGCGACAAAATGCGCAGCTGTGTGAAACCGTGAATGTCGAGCCACTTCTCCCTTAATAAAGACATCCCAGCTACGATGGTTCGTCCATGTGACAAGACTGTCCAGAGAAAAGTTTGCCAGGCACCTATGAGAAAGCGGCCCAGAGGTCGACCAAGGACCACGTGGCGTGATTGCATCTTCAACCTTGCTTGGTCTTGTTTTGGTGTGGAGCCAGCAGAACAATCAGAAGATGCTGAAGACCGTGACGTATTTAGAGTCCTCTTAGGGCTGCTGCTCCGCGACAATCCTGAGAGGAAAAGCGGGTATTAAAATAAATGAATGAATGAATGAATGAATGAATTTTCGTTGCACGTATTTTACTTATGAAAAACAAATGTTAACTCTACTACGGAAAGAGGATACGTAACCAATTAACCTTCTTATAAGAACATCTACCAGAAGCCATAACGCAGGTAGACTTGCTGTAGCTAGATAAAGATCTTTGTAGCAACAGTGAGCACAAATCAAATTCATTCAATGTTTTGCGATTTTATGGGATATGAAACTGCTGAACATGTGCCTAAAAACTATCTTGAAACCACTGATAAACTAATAAAGCCACGTTCGAAATCTTGAAACGTTTTACAAAAATGAAAGTTGAAGGTGTTAGACGATTACTGTAATATTTATATAACCAGCATGTTCATGTCCATTGCAGATAAGGCGTTTTACGCTTAAGGGTGTTTATTATGCATTTCTTTTTTCGCTGAATATAGTATCTGTTATCAGGTACCATGCTCGACTGTAAGTCATAGATGTTTGATACAAGACGACGTCTTGTATCTGATACAACCCACATATACACTGCTTCATTTTGGCCATTACTAGCCTTCAGACACTGAATGGTATGAAAAAAGAAATAAACGTTTTGGTCCAGTAGCGTAGGCAAAATTTAGGGAGGGGCCACATATTTTTACTTTAAGCGAGAAACGGTATTTGGTTTGGAACACCGCCTCTCGAAGTACAAAACGAGAAGATATTATAACTAGAGTGGTAGACATATTGTGGGATCATGGCCCCTTTGCCCTCCTGTCTACGCCTATGCTTAGGTCAGCGGTTTACATGTTGTTTGTCCTAAAAAGTTTGCTGGTGTCCACAACTTATCAACAATCTGTTATTTTTTGCAGAAGAGTTACTTGCAAATGTTGCTCAACCTCGAAAAACCAAAGCTACTGAGAGCAGCATAATCGTTGTCCCAATCGACTTCATCGATGAATATCATCAAGTGCTACCAATATATAACAAACCGATGATTTCTTTATAAAAGAAAACTTCTCAGTGAGCTATACAGATTAAAATGTGCTCAACTATTCGTATCAAATCGCAACTAGTTTACTATTAAAATCCATCATTTTTGGTAAAATTGTGATTTTGTCATTATGTTGTGCAATGCAGTGTACCTCAGAAAGCAAGTGAAATCATCAGCAAGTTTTTAGCAATTACGTACAGTCGTAACGTAATATCAAATTTTATTGTCAGAATAGAAGTATCATTGAGTTTTTCTTGCGTAATGTTAGAACGCCTCCTGCTCTTATTTGTTTAAGAGCAAAAAACGAACTTTCCCCTTCAGTGTTCGCGACTGGAAGAGCAAGATATAATCTCAGCTCTATTTCAACGTTGGGGTATACGTCAATAATATCTGACTTTCGGATACGCCGCAAAAGCTTTATTGATATGGAAATGTTTTAATCAACGGGGTTCAGGTGGCCAGAAACTCGAATCATTTCATCAGGGAAACCTTTTTCCACATCAAAAGCGTAGGCCATTTGAAGAATCGCTGCAAGATGACGAATCTTGTCAGTGGAGAGCCAAGGCAATTGGAAGAAAATTTGAAACCTTACGTTTGACCGTTACTAGGTATCAAGCTGTTCACACGGTACTTTCTTGCTTGATGTTTAATCTTCCTCTGAAAAAAGCACGCACCAACGCAAGACAGCCAGCCATAGGTGGCGGAACCTTTTTCAAAGTGGGGGGGGGCGCATGTCCAAGTAAAAAAATGTAGAAAAATTATGTGGTTTAAATTAGCAACTGTGACGTCACAGGCATTGAAATATGACGCCATTAACTTTTTTCAGCATGTTTAAGCAATTTTATGCAAGGTTTTATAAGCCCTCTCAACGCCCTTTATCTACAATACACCCTATCTACCTACGCTACACTGACTTGAGCACATAAATGCAACCAGTTGTTCTTTAATCTTGCACAAAATGCATTCACAATTACGTACAAATACAACATGCACAAAGCTAAGGAACGTCCTCATATTACATCATCAAATAGGGGTGAGAAGGGCTTTCTTACCAGATTCACTTTCAGCTCCTGTGCCATATGGTCAAAGCTACACTATTTCAGACAAACTTACACCACTATAAAAACGTATCGGTGAACCACCTGAAATTCAAATAGGTTGTTACAGGGGTGACTCCAAGTCAATAGCGTCACTCGGGCTCATCACGCGATTTATCCTGATTGATTGCAACCATTCGATGTTTGTGCCACTGAAATTTCCATTTACTTTCATTCTGGCTGGCACTATCGTTGATCTGTGGCGTTGGTTACGTAACAGTAAATGAGAAGTTCTCATGATAACTTCTCCACTGTTGAGTAACGTTCGTAAAAAAGCAATGATAACGCCAGCTAGTCCTTTGCTTACTCCGCTCGTTCATATTAGCCCGAGTTACTGGACAATTTATCGTTCGTTTGAAATTATTCTCAAAATGGGAACTGTCCACTGGATTGGACTTCATATCCAGTGTTCTATAACAGGGGTGGGCAAACTTGTTAAATGGCAGAGATTTTTGCAGAAAACCAAAAACATCAGGGAGCCGCAAAATCGGTGTGTATCTTCAATAAAAATAGACTTCGGTAAAGAATGAAAGTTTTACAGAAAATGTTTTACACAAAAACTACATCAATTCGCGTAGACTCCCTGGCAACTAACCTAACGAATTCGTTTAAACACATTGATGAATGACACAAACCTTAGATATTCAGCGACAACTCGCTATTATTTTGAGATATTGCTATTCAGCTAGAAGAGCCGCACAAAACATTTCGGCGAACCGGATGCGGCTCACCAGCTGCAGTTTGCTCACCATTGTTCTATACAAATCCATTGCTTCAAAAAGAATTTAGCCTGATATTAATTTTATTTTTGAAAATAACTTAATTGCATAGGGCAGCTCAGGCTCTAACGGAGGAGCCCGAGTAAGGCACGAGCGAACGAAGTCGAGAGAACGCCTGATACGAACGATATTGTTTTATTCAGGTCACCTGCAACATGGGCACGAAAGGCCAGACACGGAACGAAAATATATGAACAGTGATAATGCCGAATGAAAATAACCCGAGTAAACAACTTAGTGAACTGGGACCGTGGGTGATGGCACAGATATAGAAAGCAAGCAAGCTCGCGTTCTTCAATATAAATCGTAATCGAAGTCTCGGGCTGTAAGACCGTGTAACAAGTTGTAGAGTTGCAATGCAAAAAGAAAATATAGCTATTTGGTGTTGCTAATACAAAAACAAAAACCAGTTGAAGTTGATCTGTCATTTATTTCATTTTGCGTATAAGATTCAGAAACATTTGACTATTTAGAAAGGTGTTAAAACGCTTGAAATTACACCAAATTATAAGAATTTTTTGATGGAGTGGAACGACATTTTCCCTACAAAAATGCATGTAAAATTACACCATCTTTGTAAAAAATGGTTTAGTATTACACCATCTGGAAACACTGTTCGACAACACCAATGCGACAAGCAAACCCGAGAAGGGTGATCAGATTGTGCATGGTATTCTGCCAAACATTTGCGAAATCCTGCCAGTTTCACTGCCAAATGACAAATAATGTATTACAAATGATGCTGCCCAAATTCTGCTAAAGTTTAAACGATTTGCTTTAACAATGGACCCAATCCTAATTGTGTTACTCAAACTTATTTAGACAAAATTCAAAATTTAAAGGTTGGAGGATCACGCCCCCCCAGAAAAAATAGTGGTGGGGCCGCCAAGGCCCATGCTGCCCCTCCCACGGTTCCGCCACCTATGCCGCCAGCCACTGCAGAACGGCAATGAAAAGCAGCATTGTCATTCTTAAACTGCTCCAAAACCGTAATGTTGTTGCAACTCTACTAATAACAATGTGGACGTTTGGCTTTTCGCTCGTTTCCAAGTAAATTGTGAAGTTATGCCTCTGCGCAGTTTCGCAATTTTTGAGTTAGTACTGAGTCGTCATAGAAAGGAGTTGCGCGGGGCATGGCCTATTTGGCCTATGCGTAAATCCATCACTGGTACAGAGGGACGGGACTCACTTTCAACAATAAGGTGATGGGAATAACTGCGCAAAGGTTTGAAAATTAAGCATTACTTGCTTTGCTATGCTGGGCAGAAAGCTTTCGATTCAGCCTGCTTTTTACAATTTCAAAACTTCCAGTGGAACTTAAGAATGATTGTATTGTTGCCGAAGGACGTCTAGCTAGCATGATGTGATCTCTGATTTCACTTAGGTGCGTTGTGACGTGGAGTGATTGAACTGTTTTGTTTAAGCGGAATTCTTTTGTCTGTCAGCCTTTCTTCGGCTTACAGTTGCTTGATGCTGAACGCGAGGTTTGAAAATTTTTTGATATGTTCAGAACAAGCATTTCCATTTTTCATAAGAGAAGGTCAAACTCTAAAAGAGCAGAAAAATACTCCGAGTGTTTGAATTAGAAATATATCAAGATTTTTCTAGAACTTTTTTTGATAATATTTGCGCATAAGCAGTTTTTTTGCGGTGTTTTAGGGACCCGATTCGGGTTCTCAGAACTGAAAATCGGGTCCCTAGAATCAGAGAAAATTATTATCGGGTCCCAAGAATCAGGGAAAATCGGGTCCCTAGAATAAGCGAAATCGGGTCCCTACAGGTCAATACCGGGTATCTAACATTTTCCTTTAAAAAAAAACTGTCATAAGTCAAAATTTCATTTGCTTTTCATCACTGGGTGCACCACGTTAGCTACACGAACTTTAAACGAAACCAAAACCACACCGTTTAAGTGCATTTTCAAAATGTAGCTGTTCATTTGGAATCGCAGGTCGTTTACAAATTTAAGGTTAAAGCACTACAAAAGATTTCATCCAAATTTCTCTGACTTTTTCCGATAAATTGCCCACAAACCTAATGAATGTTAGAGACACATGCTTATTTCTGTTATTACAGCAGCCCATCTTCCCAGAGGGGTTCAGATTGTTAGCTGCATGAATGGGATGTTAGATTCGGAGAGCAAAATGATTTCATATCCTGGAGTCAACACAACAATAAAGAGTTGGGTTAAATCTCATGCACTGTGTGCAATTTCGTCTCATGTACGACACAAAATGATGATGTAAAATTTAAGACTGATCAACAAAGACTAACTTCTTTTAAAAGATTACACATATAAAAGCTTGACATTTTCTAATCTAAATGGCTGTTGATGTAGGCCTATACGTGCGCTAAGTTTTTTCCCCAGGTCATCTTTTGATATAAATGTAACGCAAACATGAGACAGGGGTGGATTCAGGGGTGTGCGATTGGGGCGATCGTTCTCCCTAAAACCTACAAGAGTAACTTTTTTCACCATGATTTTATACAATTGGGAAAACAGCATTCGCTAAGTAAGGCCATTTTGCTGTCCCTTGTTTCATCACAGCAGTGTTGTGAAGTAAATTTCATCTCTCTTACAGTAGTGAACTCATAATGAGACTTGACTGCCAAATATTACTGAAATCGCCCCCCTGAACTTACTATCTGGATGCGCCCCTGACATGAGAGGACATTTACAACGTTTTGTCTTTCCCATGATACTTTTTGTATTCGTGTCAGCAGAGTTTAACTCTTCTTGGAAGCGGAGACGCCAGAGAAGTGAAAGAGCAGAAAGATATGTGAAAAATTGATGGTAACAGTTTCTAATGATCAAATTGTCTGAGATTGGGATCGTAATTGGGTAATAAACGCGATGCTGAGTTTTCAACTATTGCTACGTTATTGCATACCAGTTTCTATATGAAAATCCTTAGTGATTTAAATGTACAAACGTATGTATCTGGATGATTGTCACTTTTGCATGTATTGCGCGCTTTCAATTCACAAAACATAATTAAACGGTATTAACAGATCATTATTCTATTGCAATGCACGCTTTGATAAAACTGATTTTAAGTCGTCATAAACAGATCAGAAAATTTCCAATCTTTAGTTTAGCATATATGTAGGTAATTCCATTCTCATCGCTCGTAAAAAAGCCAGGGGCAAATATTTTAACTTACCTAAGGTACCCGGCAACCCTTGCTTATTTGAGATAATGTAGCAACAAAATCCCATCAGTTAGAAAGTTACTTTTAAGTTTTTTTTGAAAAGGAACATTAGGGAGCATTTAGAAAATTGGGTTGGTCTTATAATCTCAGGGGTGTATAATTAGGCTTATACTAAAAGCAATGAAAGTTTACTGTCGGCAAATTTTGCACCCTTTTGTGATAGATTCATTTGATTACGGTTTATTTTAATCTAACTGGAAAATTTACTATTAGATAGATTTATGTGCAAATATAGTAAGCACAAAGATTCTGAGGCTTTAATTTCATTCAATAGGTGAGTTTAGAAAGGGTTTGTTTAGTAAATTTCTAAAGGCCTATAATAATCTACCAAGTGATGTATTCCGTTGTTCATTCCGCACAGAAACTGGGATATCTGCCGATAAATAACTTTTAGTTTGTCCGGTAACCACTGCCTGTGTGGACAGTAGAGTCGTGCGCAGGGCCGGTGCGATAACCCGCAGAGCTATGCGTGTAGGGTGGACGCGGGTTAAGCCTGGTGCGGGAGGGCGCAGGATAAGAAATTCTTTGTGTGGTAATTGAATGTTGAGTCAATGCACGTGAAAGTGACATGAGCAAAAAATTCAATGTTGCAGAGAACTTGTGGTATCTAAAGCTTTTACAACATTCTCCAGTGGTGACCACAGATGGAGTTTCCTGACCTAAGTGATCTTGCAAGAAAGACGTTCTGCGTAATAGCAATGTTCAACTAACGTTGCTAATGAACAAGTGTTTAGTATGATGGTCATGTCATGAATAGTAGAAGAGCAAATTTTTAAGGAGTTCTTCAGTGACCGACATGCACTCTTTCAACAGCGCTCTGGGAAAGTAAGCGCTAAAAGTTGACTAAAAGGTTTCACATTTTTACATTACAGCATTTTTCAAAAGCTTCTGATGGCTTTGAAATGAAACATTGAATACATTTCCACTAGCGATGAAACATATTGCATGAGTTTTTAGTGGTTTTCAGACACACAGCGACAGGTGTAGGTTTGACACGGAAACAGTGCGGGGAGGGTGCGGGTTGGGAGGGCGTGCGAGTCGGGCTAGAATTTTGTGGGTGCTGGGCGGGAGATGCCAAGATTTCTCAAATCTCTGCAGGTGCGGGG
>JGI24021J15306_10002434_pt1 | contig 20086 bp, 11 predicted proteins | sample Ectturendosymbi1_FD_15306 | JGI IMG/M metagenome (IMG submission 15306)
TTAAAGAAGACCTTTCGAGCTACAGCTATATTACTTTCAGTGGCGATGTATTGAAGCATGTTGCCCCCGATCTCGACTTTCTGACTAGGTTTTTTCGCCCGCTTTCAGCGGCGAGTGAATCTTCTGATAAAATGGTGCTTTAAATTGCGTTTATTAGCAGCATCTCTCCACAATTGTGCTGTATCTTGTACATATGAACAACCGTTGCTTTGTTATTAGGTTTTAGTTTTCTTTATTCTTCAAAGGCACAGCAAGAAGTTTCGTAGCATATGCTAGCGCCACTGAAATGTAAAGAAATGCTAATCGATTATGCGCTTTGTTTGAAATTATGTCTTCTCTTTTTGACAATGTGAAATGCTTAGCGATTTGATGCGAAGACGCAAGTGCTGTGAACTAACATTTGCGTTCATTTAGGTTAGAATTAGGAAAAACTACAGGATCTCACACTATATGCTTTCCTTGTGCTTTTGTTTGAAACGTTTTAAAGACTCTTCGCCATTTACATATGGACCGTGAGATTTGCAAGAAGCCAGTTTTTCAACAACCTAAATCAGTGATGGGCAAGCTGCGGAAAGCAAAGACGAATGCGGTGGCCCTTGAAGGTTTCTTGAAAGAGCCCCCGGTACGCCGAAAATACTCCGCAAAGTCAAAAGCGATGGTGTGATGGTTGAAAGTTTCTTAAAATTGTCTCTCGTACGCACAACGAATGGAGAGCAGAGCAAAGAATTTTTAATGCGGGCAAATTCAGTGGGAAATTATGCACAGGCTATTCAGTTTTTTTCAGCGTTTCTTGCCAAACATCAGAAAAGCGCGAGGAAACCGGGTGCGGGTAGCACGAATCAGCAATGGCTCGCAGCGTGGTCGCGGACTACAAAACTTACCCACGGTTGCCCATGTATCTAAATCTTCAAGTTCAGAAAAGCATGCTTTAACTGAAACTGTGCTCCGCTCTGGATTGTTTCTATTTTGCAGCAGTGCTTTATACATTTCAGTAGATAACGTGCTCAGCTGTACATAGTTGCTTCTGTTTCGCCCGTGCAACCTGCAAATCTTGTAAGTTCGCGGATTCTTCTCCGTAGTGTGGCTCGCAGGTATAATCTGATACACAAACCGCTTTAGACTTCAACGCTTCTGAAGTAAGTGGACATTCACAACGCCTTACCATGTGGTGTGTTGGAGGCGAGAAGGCGTGGGCACAATCTTACATGCGTCAGATAAACACGTAACACTTTTTGCGTGTCATAGGTTTGCTAGGCTTGCTTCGCCGACACTGCAACCTGCAGAAAACGAATTTAATTTCACGCGATTCGGTTTTCGAAGTAAAACTGTCGTTTGCAAAGCCTTGAGAATTACAGCTTGCATTAGGTAAACGCTTCACACTTTCGACATATTAAGGTGTGCTTCTTGCTTTATTCACATTGGTATGTCGCGAGTACAGTAGCGCTCATCGCTCATGAATTGTGTTTGAAGTTTTTCTTAGTTTTTTGATCTCACCGTCGTCAATCGTTATCATCGTATATGCCGTTTGCAAGGTAGCATGGGCGTCGGAAGGATTTTTTCCAGAGGGGGCCAACAATGGATTTTTCCAAGGGGTGCGGTGAAATTTCACGTACCAACTCGAAACTAAGAGAAAATCATTTTTCTACAACAAAGGTTAATAAGAAAATATCAAATTTCAAAATCCAGCTTTGACCCTCCCCCCTTTCCGACGGCTATGCAACGTGGTGCGTTATTTCGCATTACAGCGAGTGTAAGTTTGCAGCGTGTTCTTCGCGACTTCGTAGTGCGTCTTTTTGGTATGATCCTATGACCTCAGAATAAATGTACAGCAACAATTCTTCGTTACAAATAACTGACGGCGTGGTTTCGCAAAACCCATCGTTGTACGGAGCTATAGACAGAATATATTTAAAGCAGCTGGCAGGTGAAGATTTTCAGCAATTAACGTCGTGTGGAAAGATAGTAAATTGTACAGCATATAATAACAGACGACTGTACGTTTTTGAGTACTGCAAGTGGAAGACATTGTCTCAGAGATTCCCATCCGAATGATTGGACATAACCACGTATGCCTATAGAGGTGAAAAAGAAACGAGAGAGTCGAAGGCTAAGGTCCTCCCTGGATTTTGAAATTTGACATTTTCCTACCCCTGGAAAAATCCGCTATTGCCAGCCCCCTTAAAAAATCTTTCCGACGCCCATGATCATAACTAGAGATTCTAAACCTTAACAAATTTTTCTACTTGAGTGATTTTCGCATTTGCTGAAACTGGGAATGCTTTAAGAAAAAATTTGTTCATCTCGTTGTCTAGTTTATTAAATCTGATCAAGTAGATTTATATGGCAACAATACATTTTTAATACTAAAATTCAAAATTGAGTGGTCAACCTTTATTCTGTTTCTTTTGTATAGGTGGTCCTAGAACAGTGGCGTAGCCAGTCCAAAATTATGGGGGCCAAATCTTTTGACATTAAGCGAGCAACGGTATTTTGTTTGGGACACTGCCTCTCAAAAGCACAAATTGACAAGATATGTCCTCTGGCTACGCCTATGCACTTTGAATCAGCACATGTTTATGTTGCTGCTGATAAGAAAATCGATTTCGCCGTGTTCACAGCATCTTCTGTTCAAATCAAATTGTACGTTTTATACGTTTCTGAGAACATTTTTAGTTTACTTCAGTACAAAGATAATGTCAGTTGATGCTGATCTACCATAACGGTACGTTGATAACTGTGACTTCAGAAATTTTTTCTGAAAAGATTCTAGTAGACCAGTACTGTCTTTTGCATTGTGTGTATTACTCTGAAAAATGCTTAGAGACTTCGCGAACGTGGCAAAGGTCAGAATTATAAAAATTGTTTTTTGCAATAAGGTGGAAATCTAGGCTACGCACAAAGTGTTTTCCTATTTTTGTAATAAGATTTTAACATGGCGCGGGAGCTTGGCAGCTTCTAAATATGGAGTGAATGAACTAACTACAGCGATAGCGGTATAGGCTAGGTGAGCATCTGCCTTTAATAGAATCCAAATAACAGCGTCATACCCGGGCTGGTACCGGCATTGTTACACGAACAGGCAATCTTGTGGGTCATTTAGTGCGGCTTACTGGAACGGCGACTGATGTATTGACTTTACTCGTTGAACATTTTCGTTACTAATGAAGCGATTTCGAATTCCAAGCGAGAACAGACAGACCAAGCCTGAATGTGCCACCGGGCTGAAGTTCAAACGAGGCCCTCCTTTACTGTAAGTGAAACCGAAGGAAAAAGATCAAACAGCGTAAACGAATCTACACAAAAAAATTGGTTGCAAAATGAATGGTCTCAGGCAGTATAAATTGTTTTTATGTGCTCAGTAGGTAATGCTTATAGAACTAGTCCGGGATTTGACGCGTCTGCCTCTCGGTGAAGTCTTTGATCAAATCCCTGAAATCTGCAGAACTTCATGATCTACGCTGATAAGGAAAGTAGACATTTTTTGCTTTTACCCATGCAGCTTCTCACTTTTTATGCTCGTTAACTTTGAAAATGGCCGTTCCCTACTGCAGTTTGACGGGATCATGCAGAGGTATATACACAGAGTGTTGTGAACATTCACAAAACGCAAATTTCATATTTATTCAAACAGAAAAGCATGTTCAGCTCAGAACCTTGTTCTTCTGATTTGTTCTGCCCTTTTCCGAATTGTTTCTGGACTATTTCATGTTGAAAGGAAACTTTATAATCATTTAGATATTCTTTCAAGTTGTTTGTTGCTTTTCAAAGGTCATCATTGCTGAGATCGTTTCAGACAATGAATTTTCCATGAAACAGATTTTCGCGTTTAAAAAACATCTCAGGGAAAAATTCAAAAAGATGATTTATAAATTCATGTTGCTCATAATAACAAATTTCATTATTTTTAATGATTTTTGTGAATAAATTGCATTAGTGTATTCTTAGTCAATCCAAAATGTGATTTAGCAATCTTCCTAAATGGAGAGCTTTTGTTGCATGGTACTTCAAGATTGTGAGGAATGCATTGCAGCTTACGATTCAATCGAATTCCTTATAGCAGTTGAGGGGCTAAGCGAGTTGTTGCAGGAGCACGGGCCAGTCTTCCACCTAAAGGACCTGACGTCCTGAGGTTGCTAAGCCGAAGCAAGGCGAATTAAAGGCTCACACCACTTTGTCCGTAACTTTCTAGTAGCACTCTGGGACAGATTTTATTAATTCCTTTGATTACATTCAGATATGCCAAAAAATTTTCGATGCACTTGGATGTGAAGTCAGAACAAGGCAACGTCAAACGGTTTGGTGTAGAACAGAACAAGAGCGGAAAACAGCGTTGACAGTACACAGGAGCGACGGGAAACAGCGACCAATTACCGTGATGCATGTTAGCAGCCTATCATGACAGCTGCAAGGCTGTTTGCAAACAAGTACATTGCATCGAGCAACGAATAGAGATTTTCTGAAATCACGCATTAAACATGCACGAAACACTAAATAAAACACATATGTGTCCACTATAGGCTACTTTTCAACTTATGATCGCCTGGTCAATTGCATCTAGCGTCAAACAAGCAATTGCCGCACAAACAATGGCCATGCCTTATAGTGCACAGGGACGTTTTCAAAATACTGCAGTCCCAGTTTTGTTCGCAAGCTTAGAATTTCGCTCTAGAAGTTTTTACAGTTGTTTAGCATGCAGTCAGGGCCGGCCTTAAGCCGATGCAACCGATGCAACGCATTGGGCCCCGCGCCATGGTTTTTAGGTAGATTGTTCATTTTTTCTAGATACACCTTGCGCTTTAGAATTCAGTAGAAACGGCTTATAAATCTCATTGTTTAACACATAGGCGCAATTAGGTGGGGGACACGGGGGACGCGTCCCCCCTACTTTTTCAGACAGTGGGGGTGTAAAATGCCATGTCCCCCCACATTTTTCTGTTTAGGTTTCGTAATATGTTGGTTTCACACCAAGTTGTCCCCCTCACGATTTACAACAAAATTGCGTTCATGGTTTAACAAACAACGCTCTTACTAGAACTAGAAATAAATTTCCTCTATTATCGAACGATAGCTAACGTGCCCAGTTCTCGTGGTAAAGCTTTATATCTGCGCTCTACCATGGTCGTTTAGCACGGTTAACTGAACACGATGACGTCATAAAACCATTGCTCAGAGGGGCCCCGCGCCTAGGCCTCGCATTGGGCCCCGCACCTGCCAGTGCCGGCCCTGCATGCAGTTACACAGTTTTTATTCACATTTGGGTTGCCAGTTATTTCAATTTTCCTGTCTCAAGAGTAAATGTCACCAAAACTAGAAAATAATTGTAAAGGTATGAAAAATTCAAGTGTTGCTTGCAATGAAAAAAAACTATTAAAAAGTTTTTTATGTGTTTGCTAGTTTTTGTACGTTTTACAAATTTTTAGGCTCTTTGTCTTTAAATGACGATTCTCGTAATGCTGTTCTGCTAAGTGACATTTTTGCACGACTAGGCTCATAATACGTCACGCACTCCAGGCCGTCCCAAGCTCCGTCGCAAGGACGTAGGTTGAAGCGACCGAGCACGATTAAGTGTTTNCTTGAAATCCTGGATAGCTCCGAACCGAGAGGCAAGGCGTGATCCCTTNGAAACGGCTTTCAACACTGAGAAACACATGCGCTTCTCAGTTATNAAAATGGCGAGTCCATCGTGGTCAAACACAAGGAATGCCATGGTGATCACTAGGGAAACCAATTTTTCGACCTAAAAACTGAAATGTTGACTTTATAATTTATAAATTTGACTTTATTTTGACCTGTAAAGTTTCTGCCTTTGCAACTGCAAAATAATTCAGCCATAGGTGGTGAGGTTAAACCAGAAGCATTTTCATGCATTTTATGCTTTGAAATTAAAAAAAATTTGGTTGTTTTAACTTTGGGGATGATATATTGAAAATAACAATAATAACTACAATAGAGTCACACCTGAGAAAATTATAAAGTTGAAACACGATATGCATAATGGATTGAGCATTTACCAAACCAAGTGCTACAAGACCACATTTCCTGCCTTACCACACCCATTTTACATATATAATATTCAATAGTCCAGTCGTGGGCAAAACAACATTATTACGTCAGAAATCGCAACAAACCCATTATTTTACAGAATTGTAACTAAACCTACAAATGCATACCAATATATGTTGTTGTAGTTTCAAAAAATATCGATAAAGAGAAAAAAACTGTGCTGCAAGAAAAGTTTGACCCAACGATAAATTTTGACCTAATGATAAATCTTTACTTTTTTTGACCTAAGAACTTGGGATTCCCTTATGGTATGAGCGTGTAATTTGGTTTGTAGAAGCTTCATAAACTTTAAAACAGGCAGAAAAGATTTGACTTAATTGACTTTTGGTTGCCGTAGTGATTACAGGAATGCTTTTGCAGGAAAAAACGTCTAATCAGCATTTTTTTCCAGACACTAAAACCCGACGTTGAATTTTTGACCGTTGGATGCGCTGTTAAGACATCTGCTATGCTCCAATCTCGTGAATATCAGTGATGTAGATTTTTATTGGCTGGATAGCTTTTAGTGTATTTAACCATTATTTTGAAAGATTATCAATAAATTAACTAAAAATTGTTTAGCAATTCACTGTTTTATAGCATTTAGACCTACTACTGTACTTATCGTTGGATTAAAAATACCATTCAGTTTGAACTTTTGGGCACTAGAACTCGTATCAAGTTTGGGATTTTTAGAAAGTTTAAGCTTAGGACCATTGGCGTATAAAATAAAGAAACAAAGTGAGAAAACAATCTATTGTCAGAAAGATTTTTTTTTCTATAATGAAGACGCTCGAGAGTTTTTTTCTGAGGACTTCACGGAAACCTGCAACAGTGACCTTGATAATCTGCTGCAGCACAAAAAAAGAACGAGAACGCTATTCCTCTTTTAAAATCCCCGACAACACAACTGCATTCAGTCCTTCACCGCGGAGTTAAGCAGATCACCAAAACTGGAAACTGCCGGACTTGTTTCCTAAATCGCAGTGCAAGCATAGTAAGAACATTTTGGGCATCCACACAAGGCCTCGGTGGACCAGTTGGAACTTGTTTCCCACATAGTATCTTCAGCATTTCCACGCTGTGATATCGGTTCATCGACAGACCAGAGTGGTTTCGTCTTTTGATCCAAGAAAAGATTCCTTGCAGATGTGCTTCTCTTTTCTTGTGGCTTCACCGAGGAAGCGTAAAATGAAACGGATCTGTTAATATTTGCAGCATCATTTTGATGATCTCTTTCGCTGGTTAAACCCGTTGCTGCACTTGCGTTTCGACCTCGCAAGAATGTGCATTTCTCAAATTGAATAAACGTTTCTTGCAAAGTTTTTGCAGAAGCAGTATTGTCGAAAGTTGCGGTCTCAGCAACTCGGCGGGCATCTTTTGAGTTGACTGGTGTAGCAACTCGATTTCCTTTCGAAGCCTCGGAGTTCGAAACAGTGCTTTGCATCAGTTGTGCATTTATGGCGTTAGGCGACCGTCGTTGCGTCGCAATAGAAAACAGCGGTTGATCAGCGTTGAGCCTAATTAACCCCTCACTCACATGCTTTTCGTTTCGCTTATGTAGCGGAAAACCTGCAACCGCTTCCGTTGACCAGTTCGAACAAGTTTCCCATGAAGATTCGTCGCGGTCTATTTTAATTGATTGAAACTTAAAAGGATTTCCCCAAAACAGACTTTCGCTGCTGCAATTGGCTTCAGCCTTTGTGCTATTTTTTCCAAGAGTCGTTTCCTTTCGAAATTTTGATCTGTTGGGTATTTCAGCGGGTGTGTGACATTCTGCGGTAAAAGGCGTAAAAGCCAAAGTAGAAATTTCTTTTCGTGGTTTTGCTAAAGGAACAGTGCTGCTTATCGTGGACGCCGAAATTGCGCCAGNTTGCGGACGCCTTTTCCGCGTGATTGAATTAATGGTCTTGCAAGGCTTGTCTGGCTGTGCCAAAGACCAATCTAATGATGCCAGTGTTTCATGTCTCTTCGTTATGTTTCGCCAAGACGCTTGGGCCGAACTTTTGCAAGGAACGGATGAACTAGTGGTCCGTGAGTCAGGATGCTTTTCCGTTTCCTTAGCAACCGTCGACTTTGAATCACTGTAAACAAAAACACAGGAGCTCTGTCAACATTTTTTGGATTTTGACAGTCGAAACGCCGCACCACTCAGATGTTATAATGAAATTTGTTTGGTTTCCAGAATATTTAATCTTGCAAAAGCGTTTAGCTAGCTTGGTATCGAGAAGTATTACATGTCTAGTGACTGATGAATGTCTTATTGAATGTGACCATGTTATCGTTAAACGTGGGTTAACTTCAGAGATGTTCAATCAATCTTCTCTCCGTGAACGCTTTAGTTGGAAAGTTTACTTTAGTTATACAGACTTGCGTGGGTGATTCAGAGTCAACAATGTCAGTTTTAAAAAATAAATCCAGTCTGACTGGAAATTAAAATAGTTAAAATATGACGTATAAACCGAAAACGGCACAGTTGTTTCAACATTTAGATCTTCACTCTTGCAACATGTTGTTGTTCAAACTAGTGGGGTTATACTAATTTTTCTTACTAACACTGCAGTGGAAAAAGTATGCCTATTTAGATGCTGATGCGTCATCCAAACTTTGTGTAAATTGTTGCATTTTAAAAGCAGAATATACAAAAATGACGTCACTAGGGATAAAAAATCTCTTCGCCAACACCGTGCTAAATAAAGTTTACGTTACAGCTGAGAAAAAAAGAACTACTTTGAGTTGAGCAAACACAACCCAAATTTAGGCCTTGTATTGACTTTTCCTCTATGCATTTGTTTACAAAGAAACTACAGACAGATAAAAACTTGAAAGAGTTTTGGAAAATCTTGTTAGGATCAACAAAGGAAAAAACCAATGATCTATGCCAATAATCTATGTAAATCAAGGTTGTTAACATTTGTGCTCTTGTTAACCCCTAATAATAGTTTTGGCCATGTTAAAATGCGCTCATACAACAATGCATTAAAGGGACATTAGAAAAAAGGGTCCAAAGTATCGTTGGTTCCTGCCCTTCAAGAAAAATAATAACACAATGCCCGTCCTTGTCTAGTCAGGCGTAGTGTATGTCTGCAAGTTCCGTAAACACATCGCACAGCCTCTCCTAACACAGATGTGCCTGCAGCAACGTCTTTTCGTGGCACACCAGTTTAAACAATAGTTGAACGCAAATGGAGCAACCGGTTGCCCATAGGTATTAGCTACGCAATTATCTTCATGAAATGCGCTAGAGCAATCAATGCCATATCCAATTGGTTGCCGCGATAATCAACAAGGACTGCGTTCGAACTTTAAGCAGAGGAGCTCATTCTAAAGTTGGTGGCATCTCCCCGACCAGCCAATCATAGAAAGATCCCAGTTTACCACTGCTACGCATCTGGGGAGGCAAACGAGACTGCGCAGATTTCTACGGTGGTATCGATAGATCACATAGCTACACGTAAACAGCAACATTGCCGTAATCTAGCGAAGGAAAAATGGAACACCACGCCCTTCATAGATAAAAAGCAAATCGGTTGAGGCCGCCACACAAGATTGCTTGAAAATTGTTGGCATCTCTTTGACTAACGGTTGTGGTCTAACCAGGCCCGTAACCAGCTTGCGACACTAGGAGAGGCGAAGAGTTTTCTGAGAGCGGCTCAAATTTTTTAAACTTTGTCCAATACTTTTAAACAATGTCCAACATATTTTTCCAAGTGGGCGAAAAATTTTCTAGGGGGATTTGCACCCCCTGCGCCCCTCCTGGTTACGGGGCCTGGGTCTAACGCTGCCGGTTGGATGGAAACACCTTTACTCCGGCATTAGGGTAATACTGTTGTCTGCCTACTCTGAGGTGGGGACACTCGTAAGACCACAGATGGCATGCTCCGTTGATGAATGAATCCCGCAGGGAGGATCGGTGTGCTTGTTGAAGCTGACGCTCGCTGCGCTTCATGTAGATACAGGCTTCAACTCAATTGCGCGATATCTCGAGGTCGTGGCAGAAACTAGTGATGCCCCGGGAATAGGCTCATAGATGACGAATCCAAGATCCTTTTGTGTTAAGGAATTCCCTGGCATACTCGAGTGTAGCAAGTGGCCTCCCTGGCCAACTCGAAGGACCAACGAACTTAGCGATCATTCCTATGTGCAGTATATGAAAGGAGAGAGGAGGCAATCCACCAACTACATGGGCATTTCCCTTCTTAACCTTCCTAGAAAGGTGCATTCCGATTGCTATAGAAAAATACCGCGAGATAACTGGACCTATAAACTAGTTAATGCTCAGTGTGTCTTTATCTTGGTCCTAGTGAACGACCGGGGCAATCATTAGCCGGAGCTGGGGACACATGGAAATCTACCAGTGCGTAGTATATGACAAACAGGAAAAAAGACCATTGCATCTAAAATGTCGAATTTAAGATTATCAAAATAAAGACAGGCTATCATTGTATTATACATACACAATAACAAAAAGCTCACTAGGTAGCACAAAACCTTCGAATGCAGCTCGCAGGTTGGAACTAGCTGTAGTAGGATGCTTACCACGCTAGCAAACGTAACCACTGGCTAATTCATGTATTAGAGATAAAATCTGGGTAAGAAACCGCAGTAGTCAGTGCTTACCTCTAAAACTTTCATTTTGAAAAACCTACTTTATTGTTAAAATTTGAAAAACTTGTTACTTTGAAAACCTCAGTTTGTCATTGATCATAAACTGCCTCTAGGTAGTAACATACCAATCACAAATGATAGTGAAAGGTTTTGAGTTTTCCCTTTGTCTGAATTTTAAGGTCATGTTTGGGTATGAACAATCATACCCTAGGCATTAATGGGTTTTAAACGCGATTATTTTTAATCAGATTGTGTCATATTATCAGTCTGTTGCTGCATTTTTGTATCATGGAACACTTTACTTATTTTCTTCAGAAGGAGCTCCTTTCAGGTATAGGCTTCTCAAAAAATTTGAACCAGCCATTCCTTTTGCAACAAGATAGTGTGTTAGCAGGCCCGTAACCAGCTGGGGTAACCAGGAGGGGCGAAGAGTTTTCCGAGAGGGACCAAAATTTTTTTGTACCGTGCCCAACATTTTTAAACTATGTCCAACACATTTTTCCAGGGCAGCGAAAATTGTTCTAGGTGGTTACGGGCCTGTGTATTAGTACCTGTGCTCATGGACGTCCGCAGAAATTTTTCCAGGGGGGCAAAGTCGACATTTTGCTTATCTTTTTCAGGCTGTGGGCAATGCAACGCAAATGGACGTATACAAAAATGTCCAGTGTTACGCGGCAACAGTTACATACATGGTTTTCCTTGTAAGAAATTTTACACTGAGCAAATGTGTGTTTAGTGAGCATGGATATTTAATACTGAGTTAGCAGAGTTCTGAATGAATAAAAAACTTCGTGAAATTTTATAATAAGTGTCAAATGGTATGAAAATACGAACAAACTACACATTTAATTCAAATAGCTCATCCTTGTTATCGTGCTTCTCCGATGTTTTGGAATGTTGCAAGTGCGCGAGAATGAGATTTCACTGCGCAAAAGATCTGGTCGTACGGCGCATTTGCGCATATCTAGAGGGAGCATTGGTTGTAAAACATGCGCTTTGTTGGCAGCAATTTACACATTGTATCAACCAGGGGTGGGCAAACTTGTTCAATGGAAGAGTCATTTGCAGAAAACCAAAAACACCAGCGAGCCGCAAAACCAGTTTGTAGTGTCAATACAAATACAATAAAAAATACAAGTTTTACATTAAATGATGTACAGTAATTGCCAGTATTAAGTTTTTGTTTGATTTTATAGTCCCCGAAAATCTTATCATTACCTTGCTAAAACTGTGCGACTTAATTCTCCCAAGTCTTCATTTTCAGGGTTGCAGGATGGTTTGGTTTTACAAACTCCATTACAGAGAAAACAATTCACAGCAGTATGTTGTGCTATAAACAGAAATGTTTTTTTTTAATTCTGGATATACAGTGATATTTTAAGCTCTGGGTATTTACTTTCTGGAACCTGTCGCCAGAAATAAAGTGTAAAATGGCATTGACTAAAGTTTGTTTTGAGCCAGATTTTCTTGAATTTCGGTCAGTTTTATTTCTATAGCAGAGACGTTTGTAACAAACGGTTGGCGAACTGGACAGTCATCATCGTCACCGACGCATCTTTTTGAAAAATTTAAATTTTCTTCTGTGAACTTAGTAGCCTAACTTGCGATTTAGGTTCACTGTCGTTGTTATCAAATCGCGCCGACTCGCTGGTCCGTATACACGTGGCATAGCCCTTTCGAAACGTTTAACTAGTCTTGTGTCTACTATCTATATCAGGGGTTCTCATTCTCAATCTTTTTCCCGTTAAGTACCCCCGAGTCATAAAACAATCAACCTGAACCCCCGGTTAGCTGACACTAAATTAAGTGGTAATATATTTACTAACAGTTAGTAACTAACAATTTTAAAGGGTATTACAAAGGATATAAAGAAAGTATTTATTTCAAACATTGAACACTCAACTGCCATCCAAATACCCCTGGAAATCTTCCCATGAACCCCTGGGGGTTCGCGAACCCCAGGTTGAGAACCCTGGTCTACATGGTTGTGAAATTGCATGCGCACCAAAACAAACATTTGCTCAATGTAGAATTTTCTTACAGGGAACACTGCTGGTGACTAACTTCACGAACTTGTGTACAACACTAGACAGCAGTTTTACGGCGTATACACATAACACATGAATAACCAAACACAAAATAGACATTAAAACTCGTCAGAAACATCGATATAATACAATTCCACTCCTTGGAAGCCTTTTCTTTCCTGTAATTACACTGTCGCACGTTTGTTTCTTGTCAATAACATTGATCATTTTTAGGGCAGAAGTAAAATTTTTTCAATATTCTGCGCACTCTGCATGGTTATATACTCTTTTCAGAAGAGATTTGTAATGAATATGCAGCTGTGACAATGTTTTTCCAGAGCTCAGCTTTTCCGACTGAAAAAAGCCAGATTTTGTCTGGCCTTTTTTTGTTTCCAAAAAAGCCGAGGGTGTTAAAAAAGCCAGAATTTCCAAATCTGGCTTCAATAAAGCCAAATTGGCAACCCTGTACCACCGTGTCTTGAAGGGCATCTTCGAAAATTTGTTGCCATGTTATTGTTACGCAACAAAGGCCAATAGTAGAACAATTCGCTCCCGAGTTTCGCAACCTGCCTCTGCAGGTAAAGGAGGCGTGAGTGAACTGCAAGCTCATAACTGTATGTTACCAAAACAGTGAACCTGACTCTTGTGCAGTGTGAGTGTCATATCGGCAAACAAACAGTCATTGCAAGAATTAACCGAACTAATCCGAATTAAACTGCTGATTTCACGTTTTCCAGAAATTTTTGCGTCTTAGTCCCAATTTCCGGAGGGGGGGAATGCCCGTTTTCTCCCACCCTGCGGACGCCCATGTCTGTGCTATTGATTATGTTATGCTAATAAATGGATTGCATGGTGGATTGAAGGTGTCTGTACATGAAGACCATAGACGTACGCATAGGTGGGGCAAAAAGGGCATTTTCCTCCCCATGGAAATTGGGTCAAAGAACCAAAAATTTCTAGAAAACTTGAAGTCACCAGCTTTATTCCGGTCAATTTATTTATTTCTTGCAATGGCAGTTTATTTGCCGGCATGACCCTCACACTGCACAAAAGCCAGGTTCACTGTTCTGGTGTCATGCAGTGATGAGCTTGCAGTTCACTCATGTCCGCTCATTTGCCTGCATAGGCAGGTTGCAAAACGTGCGAGCGGTTTGTTCTACTGTTGGTCTTTATTGCGTAACAGTAGCATGGTAACGGATTTTTACATGTTCACTTCAAGTCACGGCAGTAGCTGGGCCGGATTTAAGGGAGAACAATGTGGGCACCTGCCCACGGGCCTCCACAAAGTGGGGGCCGCTATAGTCGTGAGCCGTGAGCCCTATTAGGAAACATAGAAAAGTTGATGTTTATTGAACAAACAAAGTTTTTTATTTTTTCTGGAATCTTGCATTCATCAAACTGCACAATCATTTAACTAAGTTTAATGTACCACTTTACACATATGATTACATCTTTGCAGTTAACTGACTAATAGTATTTCCTTGACCTTGAATGCTATTTCCTTGAGGTACTGAGGATCTCAACACAAAAGCTGCCCTGGGGCCTCCACATGTCTGAATTCGGCCCTGGGCAGCAGTCGTTTTGCCGCATGTGACTGTTAACTCCTGTTATCGAAACGTCTGCAAAATGTCGTATGTATCGTTTTCTCTGGCTATGATTTTCATTTTGAAGCAAACATTAAACATGAGGGGACAACTCAGTATCAATTTGAGATACTGCTTTAGCAGAAGAGCCACACAAAACGTATCGACGAGACGCCTGCGTCTCGCGAGCCGCAGTTTGTCCACCATTGACCTATTCTCTCGACTGTTTTCATTTTGCTTGCTTTGCACGAATAAGTAACTTAAGTTACGAAAACGTTTGAAACGCATAAAAATTGACTGCGACACCAGCTGAACTTCAACTTACTTCGTACGTAAATTATGTCGGTATGTTATGTCTCCCCGAACTCTCACAGACAAGCCATTGTTATCTGTGGTAAACTTGCGTTGATGTATATAGGGGTTGTAGGTCACATATCGCACATCTATGATGTTGACTTTGCCGATGAGTTGAAGCACTCGAAATATATATAGGCGACGGTTGTCGAGACTGTAAACTTGACCACTCTTGGATACGACGTCTATAGGAAGTAATACATCTGAACTCAACTTATTGCAGGCAATCTCTCGCAGTGTCTCATTTACAGACAGAGTGTATCTTCTCTCTTTAAAACGCTTGCAAATAGAATCCTGTGAAAACCTGATGTCAAGTGGTGCTAACATTTTAAAAACTTGGCCATTTCAATCGATCCTCTTTGTTTTAACGCAACCAGCACGTCCAAGTACAAAACATGATGCAGATCACCGCAAGGGCAAACTATATTTTCGATCATGGTACTTGAAAAAAAATCCCCGTTCGAGATTTCCCGTCAACGCTTGCTTGCACAAGGTCATGTGCTTGTCTTGACGATTTTAACTGGAACGACCAGATTCGCACTGTTACTTGAATTTAGAAGTCTTATGAGCAGTGCTATAACAACATTTACATTTTTTGAAGAACTGTGCCAAGTTTGTTTATCTGCTTATGGCGCGGCACAAATATCTAACTTACTCAAATTGTTTTTGCAGCAAGTGAAGCTTGTATTGCTGGAATGTGCTGTTTCTTGCCACACAAACAAGAGTTCCATGCAGTGTTGGCATGTACTACTGCATTTTTTGATCTCAGTTAACAAACCTTGCTTGGTAGCTGGCGGTCTGGGTGTTTTTTGCTCCGGTTCTAGTTCATACTTAAAACATTTTGTTGCATACGAGTATGTCTTATCCAGAAGAATCACAATATCAGAGTAGTCAACGCAAATTTTGCAAATCAGAAATAGGTGATGGCAGTTCCCCTCCGAATAACTTTTCACGTCATAAAGAGTATTTGATTAGGTTCAGAAACTTCCAGAATAGACATGGGTAAAGCAAAAGTTTGTCATAACAAGTGTGCTTCTCCCATTTCATGAGGTGGTTTCCGGTCGACTGATTGGCTCCAGAAGAAACTGCATGGAAATGACTGCAATCGAACTCACACAACTTGAAAATCTAGTTTTTTCTTTTGTTGGGTTTAACCCGACTGCGTTACCAGGTTGGCAGATTTTCTCGCAAGTACGTTTCTTCAGAGTCCACATTCGTGTTTCGGCATGCCCACTTTTTTGATTTATTAAACTTTTAAGGCAGACCAACAAGTCGTAGTTAAAGGCTAAAGTCTAATCCAAAATGAAATGTGTTTTTGACAAAACTTGTTTTTCGATGAAATCTTAACTTAAGAGTGGATGTGTCCGACCGTAGCTGTTGGAGATTTAGAACATAGCCCAATAAAGAGATGCGCTTTCTGGAATTTAGTCTTACTGTGCATTATAAATTTGTGTATGGCAAACCAAACGAGTCCGCAAAGATTAGTTGCAACCATTCCAATTTATTGTCACATGCTATCCATGCCACAAGTAGCTTGCCTGGTGGCTATAAGGCACTAATGAATTCGTAAAGTAAAGCATGAATTGATTTATACAACTTAACATGTAACATACGCTACACCAAGTTCCAATATATTCCTGTGTTATTGCGGCTCAAAGCCTACCTGGTCCTGCTCTACTTTACTGGCGCAAATCGATGAAACGTAAAGCTTTCTGCCATCAACATGCAGGGAGAAAATGTTTGTGAGCGATAAGCTGAACGATAAACATCCTTCTGTTGAGAAACAACGAATATTATTTGAACAAGGGACGGCGTCGTTGCCGGGTGTAACAAGCGCTCTCTGCGGACATTAGAACTCTAGAAAACATGTTGTTCGTGGGCTAAAACTGCCATCTGGCATTCTAACAAGCGATTGAAATTACCAGTGATGAATTAGGAGTGATAAACGATTAACCCAGGGGTCGGCAACATTTTTGCACTGCGGACCGGTTTAAAAACTGAAATTTTTTCGCGGACCGGCTTTCGAAAAACCACAAATGTTCAGCAATGAATATATGAATATCTATTACAATGAATATTTATTACAATGAATATTTATTAAAAAATGAATATTTATTACAAAAAAAACAAAAAAAACTTGCTGATCGATTCCTTGCTTTCACCCATCGTGGAAAGTACATACTTGAACTCATATAAGTTATTACAACTTTGATTCAATGAGAACCTTGAGCTTGTTTTGCCGTAACGAGACGCTCTCACCTAGGGATTATGGAACTCAATGATACCCGCAATTTGTCCCTCACGTCCAGTCTGTTTCGCGATTTCGTCTTTGTTGCTGCCATCACAGAAAATCTAGACTCGCACAAGTAGGATGTCGGAAATGGCAGCAAAGTTTTCAGTGGTTTTATGGCAAAGTCAGGGTATTCTAGCAAGACCTTCATCCAAAACATTGGTAGAGTCGTGTATGAAAAATACATTCAGGCCACCATCATTTGCAATATCCAGCAGTTGGTCCTGTTGTCATACAGGTAAGGTCGATTCACCTGATTTGAAAATAAATGGATTACGGATCCATTTGTTTGCAGTTTGAGGGTCTTTAGCGCTTGGAATATAGCTCTTGAATTCTTGTGAAAGAACACGCAAGTGACTGTGCACAAGGTCGGAGAACGCTTGCTCAGGCCCGCTGTCTTTCAAAGTCTCTGCTAATGTTTGAAATATGTCAAATGCCCCTTTGTTTACGCGCTGCTCCCACAATTTAAGTTTGTCTTTAAATGCAGCCACTTGATCTGCCAACGTGAATAGAGTTGTCATTTTGCCTTGAAGTGAAAGATTTGAGCAGATTGAAGATGTCGCACAAATAGGCAAGTTTGAGAACCCAATTTTCATTACTAAATTTGTTAGCAAGATCTGAATTTTTCTCCAATAGAAACCTTTGCAGTGGTTCACGTAATTCAAACACTCTGTTCAATGACTCTTCTCGGGAGAGCCGTAGCCACCAGGCCGTAGCTCAGTGGTTGCCGACCATTGGATTAACCCATTCAGTGAGCTTGATCATGCGTGGCGCGCATGTAGCCATCCACAAAGTGGCGCAAGAAGTCGTTTACTAACTTCATTTTCTGTGTTTCTGTGTCCATTGTCCAGCCGAAGATCGGTTAGACAGTATATGCTAGCCTTATGCTGCTTAAGTCTCATTTCTGCAAGGTCATTCTCGCGTGACGGTTGCTTAGGTAGAAAAACGCCATTTACAGTGGCTCACTATCGAGCGCACAAGTTGTTGTTGAGAAACATAGATCCTGATGTGCAGATCTCGAAATTATAGCTACTGCATTTCACACATTTCCGATGAAATCGGTCAAGCTGCATATGAAAATGCTTTTTGTTGCACTGTCATTTCCTGCAACCCTACTCCTTTTTTGTACTGTCACTATCTGCAACCAGTTGTAGCATACTCTTTGGATATACAGCAATAAAATCCAAAGTTTGTGTTGGCCTCCATACTCTGCACTCAGCCAGATAAGATTTTATGAAAAAATTTCACATGCCAGAACACATCTGTAGCCTACACCTGATATTCAATGAAAACGGCTCATATAACCGACCTAAGCAAAACGACAAAAAGCCACCGTTTTTTTCCGAATTGTGACGGGGGTGATGTATTTTTGCCACAAATTGCATTGGTTATATATATTTCCACTAATCATCAACAACTCTACACATGAATCTCTATCAGTCACCTGCAATGCAAGCGGTGATAGATTAGCTAACTAGAGAAAACAGCAACTTGCTTCACGTGCGTCACGTCACACTTTTTTAGGGTGCAAAGGATACTTTTTGTACTTGATTTGGTGAGAGGAATTGGCGACAGGCCTGAGCCTGAAATTTGCTTCTTTCCGGGGGGTTGAGGTGAACGCTCTTGCCCAAGGAGCGCTACGGCGATTTACTCAGTGGCACATTGATCGAACGCACATTGTTGCAATTGTGAGGCGATCACTCTACTCTTGAGCCATCGCCGCCCAGATACTTTGCCTTGAATTTCCCCACACTTGCCCAAAAAGCTTTTATGCCACATTCTTTTTTTCTACAAATTTTCTGTAGCTTTTGGTACAGTCTAACTCTGAGAAACCAAAGATTTATGCACTGCGTAATCGGGGCATAATTTACAAATGTTTTCTGACTTATGCGTGAAAACAATTGCGAGAAATCTGAGATACATATCCTGCTTGTTTTTCAGACATAATTCAATGCAAAGAAAATGTTATATTTGTTGGCGTTTCAGAAATCGCTACAAAAATTAATGTGAATAAATAAATGATGAATATAAAGCGAAAGGCCTGCTTTAGCTTTAGATATTATTCTATTTTTCCAGATGCTATTTAAGGAAAACCCCGAACCGGAAAAAATATGGAAACAAAAGGGTCTAACGGGGGTAAATATAAATCACAAAAGCAAAGTAGTGTACTTGGAAACATTCCTAATTATAGCATCATCTTTCATGTTGTGATCAGCGTCATCTTTCATGTAATGATTAGCATCATCTTTCATGTTATGATCAGCATCGTCTTTCGCAATTATGAAGGCAAGATGACCGCGGCAGGATATTTTGTCACGTATCACAGTAGAAACAAAACATTCAAAAACTGGTAAACTGGTAATTTCGCATGCCACTGGTAACGTGAATGTTAGTGATGAATGTTAGCGAACTAAATTTGTTTCAAAAGGAAATATCCCGCAGTTTGCATGCTAGTAGTTAAGATTTGTATAATAATTTTTTGTTTTAAAATCTATCAAGTAAAAACTGAGGCTGCTTTGCAAAGTATGCAACCGCTATGTCAGCAACGTAAAAGTTTTACAACAAACAAAGCTTAATCTGCGAGAGTAAATGTCAAAATCTAAAAAAATGATCGCATGTGAAAATCAAAGAATTGATTGAATCAACTAAAACTTTGAAATAAGATTGCATGTTGGATGCTATATAAGGTGATTTGTATTTGCGAAGCGATTTGAGCATTTTTATTTCTACAAATACATATTGCAAACTGACAAGGACGTCCTGATGCAAAAGTAAATTATGCAGCTTGGTGGTTTTGCGAGCTCGGGTAGGTTTCTTTTGCATTCCTTGATGTCCCCACGCGGCAGTTGTTATCTACCAGTGTTTAGTTCGCCATAAGAGGAACTCCAAGATTTCGTGAAGATGTTGCTCAACCTCAAATTTAAATCAGAAAATATTGATCGATTCAATGCACTTAGAGTTGATGTTTCGTCTTCGAACTGCATTTGTAGGTTCATTTAGACGAGTCTTGATTCTCATTTGGAAATTTTTGCCCATGGTTGCTTTTTCAAATAACTCGAAAAGGAGATTTTAAAGCGGTAATCTCAGTACCCTTTTGATTGATGGCGTGTCATGCCACAATGCTTTCGCATTTTACCTAGACTCGACCAATTTAGGAATTAGCGCCCTACTCCGCAGTAGTT
>JGI24021J15306_10002436_pt1 | contig 20084 bp, 13 predicted proteins | sample Ectturendosymbi1_FD_15306 | JGI IMG/M metagenome (IMG submission 15306)
TGTGACGTCACAAACAGCGCACACCAAATACAAATGACTACCCTATGCCGCTGAATGAAACCCCCCCATGAAAAGTTTCTGCGTACGCCACTGCTAGCAGCATGCAGAAGTATGAAAATCTCTTTTTGTTTGACGCGTGTTGTATTTCAAGTAGCAATGGCGTTCACCCACCTATATTACTCTGTTACCTCTTGTTCACCTTACCCATTATCTCAGTGATAATATGAAGTCACCGCGATCATCGCACGAGTCCTCCCACAACGAATCGTTGCACAGCTCATCCGTTCACAACCGGCGGTGTAACTATAGATTTGAGCCAGGGTGGGCATCGTAGCTGAAGTGGCAAACTGGCTGGCCTACTAGCCAATACTCAGAAAAAGTTAAGAAATTATAGTCAATCCCGATGTAGATGGCTATACTAAAAAACGAAATCACCGAAAAACACTCCGAAAAACGCAAAAAAACAACCTATGAAAATCATAAAACGATACTAAATACCGAAACATAAGGTAAGTGGGGGTCCGGTTTTTACATTTAGCTTCCAGGGGGTCCACATCCCTGCCCCCCTGTCAGTTACGCCACTATTCGCAACTTACTTTGTTCGGAATCATCGTGACGCATCTCACTTTCACCAATTTCTCATTAATCAACTCATTACCTTTCGTTTCAACTTTTAATGAGAAGTTAAGCTGTTCTGGAAGCGAGAATAAACCATTAATTAGCATGTTTCGTGGATCTTATTCATCGTTCGAGCCATTTGTTGAAATCCACGGCTTGGCCGCACTAGATTTCAAGGCAGTTGTTCAGCAGCCATTCGATTGTATCGTCATCCAGAACTGTCAGGCCATGCAATCCATAGGAAGGTTAGTGTATTGGACAGTGAATGACAACATGGACAACGGCCTGTTCATTTTCCCCACACTCACAAGCCGCCGAAGACCCGGGCCATACCCCATTCCCATTTATATACGCAAGAGCGGAAACGTCCGACACCGGTGCAGAGGGGGCTAAGCCGAACCCACGCTGCTCTTTACAGGGCCATATAAGCAGGGTGGGTTCCGATGCCGAGGAAGAAAGTACGGAGCGTCGTAGTGCACTCCACAACTCCGCATTACGTCGGTGATTCATCCTATGAGCCTCACTTCTGTTGTCGTCAAATGAACTGATGAGTTGTTGCGCGGCTGATACAAATGGGTGTCTCGATTTGAGATGCCGTGCGTTCCCACCCGGTGGACACGTCAGCGCTGAGTGGAGCAGATGTCCGCAGATTGCGTGGCACGGCATGCTAGACGCTAATGACAGTGTCGCTACTTTGCAACGAAGCTCAGCAAGTTGGTTGGATGCCCTAGAGCAGGGGNTCCCAACCTGGGGTACATTTGCCTATCCGAGGGGTACATGTAAGGTGAGCAATAGAAGAAAAATAAATATTTACATAACACTGTCTATGGAAAGAGATCCTTTCTCAGCAAAGAAACAGACACTTTAAGATCTTACAAAATATTTTATCAGTATATTTACATAATATTTAATATATTTACATAATATAATTCATTTTATTATATATAAATATATTTACATAATATATATTTCCAAATATTTATACACATATCAGTAAATATTATTTTCAAAAATCATTATATGCTTGTTGTTAAATATATCTACGAATAATCATGATAAAATATTTTCTCATGTGAGATTTTGGGGATGCATGTTCATCTGTCGAAATGCTGAAGGGGTACATGCTTGTCTGTTGAAATCCAGAAGGGGTGCATGGTCATCTGTCAGAATTCTGAAGGGGTACATGGTAAACAAAAGGTTGGGAACCCCTGCCCTAGAGCATAGGTTCTCAAAGTGCTCCGTACGGAGCACCAGGGCTCCGCGAGAGAAACCTCGCGGCTCCGCGAGCTATTCGTTTGCTTGTTAAAATACTGGCTTTGGCTAATAGAAATTTATTGTGGGGCTCCTTAAATTATGGCCAATCTTTTCATGGGCTCCATATCACCAAAAGTTTGAGAACCCCTGCCCTAGAGGATAGGAAGATTGTCCGCTGGTACAGGCAGTGGCCGTCACTCCTAGACGGTTAGATTCCGTTCAAGATTTAGGTTTCGTTTGTAGCAGGCGCGAAGCAAAAACTAGATTGTTAAATGCGCCAATTAAGTGGACGATTTCATGTGGAAGCTTCGTCAATAAATGTCTGTAACCAGGAAACTCAATTTCGCGCAATAACAGATGATCGTGTTTGTTGGTTGTTTCGTATTTCTAGCAGTTAATTAAAAAATTCTAAGAAACTTTATTAAAATAAAATTCAATTTCATTTGAAGTTTCATTCATTGAAGCCGCTTGAACAGTGGTTCCAGAAGTATGGGTCAAAAAATGGATCGCGCCTAGGCGATGCAAACCTGGGTTGCATATTTTCTACGTTCCTTTTTTCCTGTATTTAAGTTCTTTCCATCTCGTTCGTCATAGAATGAATTATTGTAACAAAAGTGCTGGCACTGAAATGGAGCTTAGCAACTTACTGCCAACAATCATCCGCACAATCAATCATTTTTTTCATTTTAAAATACGCTATTTGAGTCTTAGGTCGCGAGGGCGAGATGTTCACCAAACTCAGAGTTGGGCCTCGCCCAAAAAGTTTGGGAACCGCTGCCACTTGATAACAATGCCGTATTGCTTCATGCATTATGATTTTGATCGGGCCCTGAAAACTATTACGAAACACAAATGTCAACGGGTCCGGCAAGCCTTAAATATCTGCGCACAGATGGAAGAATGTAGCAGTGTATTATTCCAGCAGATCTCATTAGAACAGTGGTTCCCATCCGGGAGTTTCCGGAGCCCTCGGGGTCCGAAACAAGATTTTCGGGGATCCGAAATGCGATTGCCGATGGTGAGAGTTTGTATGTTCTTGGATGTACGTTTTTCAAAAAAAGGTGTTTTATGAAAGCTTGCAAGTGCTATTACTTAAAAGAGCATTATCCAGCTAATCTTGCTACTGTAATTTAACAATTTAAATAGCTGAATGCGTGCATTTCTATTTTTGCTCCACTCTGTGGTTACCACGACGACGAAGATGACCGGTGATGCGATTTTAAGCGCGTTGTGACGTTTAAATGTTTATGACGTAAATATGACGAGATTGTTGTTTGATGCTACAGAACTGGGAAAGTTTCTGCTGTTCAATCATGCAAAATTACCTGAAATTGAGTACAAAAGCTTTGTCTATTTCAGTGCCCTTTGCAACAACACAATTTTGCAAATGTAGATTTTCCTCGCTACTTCATTTGAAAAACAAGTGTCGGAACCGTTTGAACCCCTTGAACGAGTTGCGCGTGCTGGCTCTGAGTAAACCTGAGCCAAGGTATGAGCGGATAATTTCAGATAAGCAGCAACAAAAAAGTCACAAGGTTTGTTTCTAATGGGTAGTGAAGTATGATACTTAAATAGTACGACTGAGTATTTTCTGTTGTGTTGTCAGTATGTATCACGATTGATAATTTAAAAGTGAGTATACTGCAAAATCGGACTGTTCTTGTGATTTCTACGCTTTCTTTGAGACGGGGGGCTGCGAACGTCACCGTATTTTTATGAAAGAGGTACCAGCTCAAAAAAGGTTGGGAACCTACTGTGTGCACTAAATCAGGGTCTCAAACTCAAATTCTTCCGAGGGCCAAATGAAGACTTACAAAGTAACTCGATGGATACATTATGACGCTGACGCAAGAATGGCGGTATTTGTTGCAGCCACATTGCTGCGTCGCCCTGAGCCACCTGAATGGATAGTCGAACCCACGATACTAGGCATAACAGCAATATAGTTTCACCCACTCGAGTAGGTAGTATCTACTATTGCTGATACGAATTCAACTTTGTATGTGGCGAATCACCACGTCACATATTTGAACGTTACTGGAAACAGCTTTTACCGTACATCTTATTTCTTGCGAAAGGTATCATGAGTTACAGGCAATTCATTTCTAGCCGTCTCTAAGTTCGTTTAAAAGGAACTTGTTCACTCGCTAGCCAAGCACGTTTTAAACACAGGTAAATAAACAAAATGACGTAAATGTTAATTATATAAAAATTCCCAAAAAGCATCGCAGGCAGCACAAAATGTATACGCGGGCCACCTGCGGCCAGTGTGTTTGAGATCCCTGCATTAGAAGCTTGTTTGTGTTCTGCTACGGAGACGTGTTACAACTCCTCGATTTACAGAGAACCAAATTTATTCTGCAGTTGAAACTGAGTGTAGTAAAGCGATGAATATGATTTATAAAAATTTTACTCCATAACTGAGTATTTTTTGACTCAATGAAGTTCGATTTCTAGTCAAACTATCTTTATATTGCTTGCAAGCAGCAAAAGCCCGATGCAGTTCTAAAAATTGATATTAAAAGAGAGCAAATATTTTCGTTCCAAGCAATGCAGGAATTATTTTTTAATATTACAACGCATGCCAGTCGTTTTGTACAACATGGAAACTTCTTTGCTGAGGCGAAGAACTGCTTAGAAGTTATAGGAAAAAACAAAACAATATTTACGTACATCGAAAATGCAACAACCCAAAACCAATTCTTGGTCAAAAAACTATCCATCACTTCGTATTTACGAACAGGAGTAATCGAATAGGTAGAAGTAGTGGCGTTGTCGTGTTGATGTTACCCAGGGATGAAAATTTTTATATCCCCTTGAAAGTCCTTTTGAGTTTCACTTAAGCCATTTCGTCATAACACGAACCTTTCTTGAAGTACTGTCAAAATTTGCAAAGGAATATAACATCATTTGAAACAATTGGCGATAATTTGGTTACGCTTCGCAAATCATTAACAACTTTGTACTGATTTGAATTATCAAGTCAGGATCCGTCAAAGCAGATAATTCACTTACAGAGCATATGTTAAACAGATTTATTGCTGAAACCAGCTGTATCGAAACTATGAAAGGTCTTTTTATGAAAAGAAGCCAATGCTATGAATTCAGACATTCGCTTCAATGGAATGTAAAAGCTGCAACAGCTACCAGTCTTAAGCCGAAGCGGATGAAAAACGTTTAAGGCTTAGTCAGAGTGACAGACAGCGTTTATACATTGGATTGAGATTAGTATTCTTAGACCTAGAGCTTACAGAAAAAAGCACAAGCTACAAAGTCTGACTCTAGCCGTAGCTCGTTATACTTTATTTATTTTTTCCTGCACTTTTTCTTTCTTTAGAAGATGCGGGAAGGTGTCGTCTATGGATGTTTCCCTTGTAGGGAGTTCTACGCAACTTTTGAGCAGGTGGTTTTGTCAAGCAAACAGGTGGTTTCATTGCAACGCGTGGCACCTGCCATGACATTGAAGATCATCCTCAAATTTATGATTCGTTTAATGTAACGTTTTTGAAAAGGCGCGATTGGTTTGAGCTTGACATATGTGAATGATCAAATAGAGTTAACGCTAGGATTAGAACCACTCATGGTCTTGCCCGGGATGATACAACCTGCTCCTTTCACGGTGAAAAGCGTTTTTTGTGTAAATTTATGCGTGCTGATCCTTCTGCAGTGTGCCCGGAATGGAACAAGTTTTTTGCTGAAGCGCAACAACTAGTGGCATCCAATACAAAAGTTATCATCTGATCAGACATTCTGTTTCACAATTCGATTTTATCAACTGGCATTGTCATTTCGGAAACACACAATTGTACGTAAACGGAAAACGAAGCACTGCGCTGTGTGACAACATCACACGTAAATCAGCAAATCATTTTATGCGCAGTAGAGAACAAAGCTGCTCGTGAAAAAACAAAAACAATCGTGTTACACCTATGTTGCTGACGTTTCGTTTTAAGCATAGTGCAAGTTGCTTCTCAGCTCATCATAATCCAGCAATAAGCTGCTCCTACAACGACACTGAGCGCTCTCCACAATTTTCCAGATACGATCTAACGGGAGGGGGTGGCGCAGAAAAAGAGCATTTTTCGAGACGAGTGCTTCTTAGACAGTAAGCTGTAGAAAGCGTATTCTGTTGAACGTGAGAACATGATATGCATAGCACAGAACACTGTGAACGCCGAATTAATCAAAGCTTCCGTGACAGGCAGGTTTTTATTTCAGTCGCTACTGATCTCGTGACAAAACAGCGTCTATCAACCTCTCACAATCGGCGGTGGCAACACAACCAGGAGCATGTTGCTTCGTAGCCATGGGGAGATTTGCGTGATTTCACAGCGTATGGTTATTGTAACATCAAAATCACTTGCAGAGGAACCCCGTAAATCGAATGTTGTGAAAGAAAAGCGCGATACGAAACAGCCAAAACGAAATGCCTAATTGCGCTGTATGGTCGATGTTAAAGAATGAAGAAAAACTGCAAAGACAACAGTACTCGCGATTCTGATGGCATCAGGTTTCACGCTGAGTTTCCTGGACAACATAACCTGCTGTACGATGAGCTACGGATGCGGTCGATCCCGTAATTATGCTGCACAGTCACGCAGTAGTGCTAGGTTTCCACATTTGTCCTTGTGATAAAAGAGAAAAAACTGAAAAATGAATGCGAAAGCTCCGAAATGTCAGCATTTTTAAAAATCCATTTGCGACTGAAGTCAATAAACGTAGTAATCATGACAAGCTCTTTGTTATATTTATATGTTGTAAATCGGTACATTGCATTTGTTCAGCAAGGTTAGCACAGTGGCTTCCCTGAGACCATGTTTTCTGCAAAAAGTTTGGGTAGCTGCACTCCCTTGTAAAGCAAGTCCACCAAACCTTTACAAGGTTCCACACAAACTGCAAATGGAAGGCACAAGATGTAGAGTCCAGCAAGAAACCCAGCAATTGGCCATCCAAGAAACAACAATCCTAAAAACCAAACGAGCGACCACAAAAAGTTCCCCATTGTGTTTTGCAGAGCAGTCAAGTCAACGTCTGGTGGTAAAAAGAAGAACAAATTAATATGTTTCCTAGTACCTGAAACATAACATGGTATCGTCAGGAACCAGAACAAATAGTACTGGACTGTTTTTTTTTCGGCCATAGACCGAACGTTTTTGAAATGACCGAAAAAACTTAAGTCATTACGGTCAAGAATGTTTCAAAATATAGGTTAAAAAACACTTTTATGGCGAGTTTTAATATAACTATGAGACAAATGACCGAAATGTTTCAGTGACCAAAATGTCTCAGCTAAAAATGACCGAAATGTTTCAGAGAAAAACATCCCGTGCACTGAAAATATCAATTCAAAAACCACAGGTTTGAGAATGTAGTTGTGTTGGACGTTTCCACATCACCTGTTTTCATGTTCAGCAAATACTAATGAATATAGTGCAAAATGTAAAATTACGAAACACGCGGTCGATCCCAGAAAGGACAACTGAGTAGAAATCAAGTAAATACATTTGCAGTTGCTATGGTGTCAAGCTTTCTTCAGCTGCCGATCGGTTTTCCGAAACATTGACACCGATGACTCGAGTAGAAATTGACAGTACATGGCATTGTAAAGTACGTGTAGCGGTTTGGGATCGGACGGTGCTGTACGTAACTGTAGCGACCCGAAAAGAAACATTGTGCGTCACAACGATCACTTTTATTCTGTGGCTGAAAGTCATGTTCTTCACTCACTGAATTTTCCGCGTCATGAATACAGTTGTGTTGACAACTGGTGCTCAGTGTAGTAATACACGTGACATTACATGGCACGTTCGGTTTCTAAATGTCTACACTTGCTGGTTCGAGGTAGGTTTGTATTCGCTTAACCTGTCGTATGCGAAAAGCAATTCAACTACATGCATCTGACCGCTGTAGTGTAAACAGACGGCTTGAAGCAGTAACTTGGAGCAGCCAGAAAAATTTTTCATGATAAAGTTTACAAACGTTTAAGAAAGGGTATTTGTAGTATGAGACTGTAATTTCGCAACATTTTAAGATGGTGTTTTTCTTACTCCCAGTTTCAATAAAGTGACCTATTTTTGTTAGCAACCTTGGTTTAAAAAATAAAACCCGTCGAGCTAATCTTCTGACCTACGATAAAGTGCCTTGCTGAACATCTGTCTGTGATTTTATTGAATACCAAGAGAGAGAACCATGGCGTGACCAATAACGCTTGAAGGTCATTAAGCTGTATAATAAAAACAAAAGTGACAGAATGGCAGATTCGTAATACTGTCGAAAGAAATGCACTGTGGCAACTGAAATAATAGGCCGCCTGACCAAAGAACTTGTTGGTTCAACGCAAAGGCAACAATACCATAAAATGACAATAAAGCGATTGATTCAAATGGCAAATATTTTGTGATCGTGTTCAACAATAGGTTTTGCAAAATGCCCGAAACCAATAAAAAAGCGAAATGGCAAAATCACTTCAAGGGTTGAGAACACATTCAACGTAAGCGAAATCAGAAGAGCATATTAAAAACCCGGCCTTTTCTTCTTGAAAAGGTGAGTTTGTTACCAATAGGTACAAAAAAGGAGTTTAATGTTCTCAAACCTGTGGAGCGTCACGTCATACCAGAAAACATTAGGTATAATAATGAACAAGCAACCAAGCGCGTGTGCTGCAGTTGAGTGGGTAGCGTTCTTTATAAGCATTATGACAAAATGTAAAGTACCATAATCTTTTCATGGCAGTAAGCCAGCACGTACAGTAAAACAATGACAAGCTTCGAAATGCCAATTCGCAATGTGAAAGGTTTACTTTCACTACAGCAGCAATCGTGTAGATTCACATGCAGTGTTGCTGTCAAGATTTTGGTTGTATTGGTGAGAAGAGAATCTTAAAACAAGGGTGAATCGTAATGCAGGATCTTTTCGGTTTCCCCTGGCAGCAGTTACGTCAATTCAGTTCAGTTTATTGTTGCGCATGCTCTATATCGAAAGAATATAGTAAAAGATGCATCATAAAACAGCCTTGACGAGGGCCCCAGTGTCATTTCTATAGTATAGATGCGTCAACACAAACCTTATATGAGGTTTCAACACAACCCTTGTATGAGGAATAACTTCAAATGTCCCTCGGTAGGATTGTTGTTCACCCGCTAGAATTGACAGCTTCTCGTCGAAGTCTAACGAATCTGCCTGCTATGTTTGTAGCTTGGTACATTCTGCTTTTGAATATTGCTTTGCAAACAGAAGGTCATAGCAACAACCACTCGGAAATATTTTACAAGGCGTTAAAACGACGTACGAACTCACTGTATAGTACTAACTTACGCACTCGCTGTTAGTGAGACTTGTGACACGTAATCAAGTATAACAGCACATCGTGAGTACTCTTTCTGCCACTCCTTTTACAAACTGGCGAACTAATCCCACATCCATAGCTGGGCCTATTCAAGCATTACTTAACCTCAGGAAGAGGAAACACTAGGACTGATAGAGCAACCGCTTGCTAAGTATGATAAATACCTGTTGCAAGGCCAGATGGAAATGAGGTCACAGCGGACCATGTTTCAGAGAGTTAGCAATTCTTTAAAATCCTAAGGGCAGACAGAGCATATGTTTGTACAAAACAGTCGTGTCCCATGCAATCCCGAACGATTGAGAACCTTTCCATCTTATACCAATATTCCGCAAACGGTGATATGGGATTTTTTGTCCATGACGGAATATAAAACATTTGGACGGTATTTTCGTGATTGACAAGGAGAATGTTTAAGTCAATTGCAGGATCAATATGTACTGTGGAAAACTAACGCTGTAGCAGTAGCTTTGCTAGGGAAAAGGAATAAAGGCAGGCCCGTCGCCAGGATTTAGCAGCAGGAGGGGCCAAAAACTGGAAGGGGGGGCACATTTTGATTATACTGTATTGGATGTATGCAGCAACCGGGGGGCCAAACGTATAATGGAGGGGCACAGATTTTAAATGGGGGGCCGGGCACCACTGGTCCCCCGCTGGCGACGGCCCTGAACGAAGGTCAGAAGCAACACAGGTTTTTAATCATGAATTTAAAACATAAGCCGATATAGGTATTTTTGAAAGTTTAGTGAAGCTTGATCAACCAAGGCAATAAACTTTATAAGATAAGTTTCGTGCTTGGCAAGTAAAAACTTTCCATTGTTTACTTTCTAACCAGAAAGACTTGACTTTGACGTTAGTCTTTTCCGTCATTCTGCTTTGTGTCAAAATATGTAGCTATGCTAATTCTTAGCTAACACAACCTCGAAATGGGGATGAGTGTGAGTGAAAATTTCGATTTGTACTTTTTTTGACAAACTGATAAAAAAGCAAAGCAGAGACTTACTTCATGTTAACTTTAAGCTGAATTTTCATTTAGTTTGCGATACATAACGTATTTCGATCAATGAGGTTATGTTACCAAGAAATACGACCAACAAAACATCTAGTTTTTGAAGGTACACACTGAAGCCAAAACGTCCTTCGAGGGTTCATCTTTTGTGATGGGAAAAGTTCGAAAATGCCTGGTAACCGAAAAAACAAACAGTTTACAGAAACCGCATTAACTACATTTCGTCATCACTTTGTTTTGTCTGGTTTTAGTTCGCTTTTCAGGAATGAGGTAGAAATTTCACACTGATGATGCTACACAGCGGAACAATATTTGCCTCAAATTGCAGCACATTTAAAGTTGTAAGTTAACATTAATGTAGAACTGAAAAACGAAGCTGAATAATGCATAATACTATCTCTAGAGAAAAAGCTTTGCTTCTTCACACGAACCGACCACATGGCAAGCATGGTTCGAGGTCTGCACACCACAGGTGTCGGGTACAAGTTCAAGATCCAGTTCAGTTGCTTCCAAATAACTCAAACACGGTTTCTAAAGATGTCAGCAAGGTCAGCGCCATGTTGTATGGTTTTGGGTCGGGTGTTTGTTTAAAAATTATGGCATGTTTCGAACACCAAAGTACAGCAAAGAACTGGACATTGTCTGCCATTAGATGCGATTGTCGCTTATTTCACGCAGTTGCAGCTCAGACCAAAACAACTTGTTTGCAGTCAGTTATTTTTGATCAATCCGCTTAGCTTGTTCTTAGAACCAATCTGCTTGCCCTCCCTCCTGCCCTCCATGCTTCACTTTTCAGTAGCGCTGTTATCAGAACGGACGTAGCAAATGAAATGAGCCACCAATTTTTCACAATGATGTTTCCCTTCCACATGCGTCTATTTTTCCAAGAAAAACTCTTAGTTTCGTGATGCTAGCGCAAAAGACCATAGTCCAAAATTGCAGGAGCTAGTTTGACGCGAAGTACATTGTTTTACAAATTCTTTGTTTCAAACGAGCGAAAAACGATGTCCGGCTCAAAATGCAGAAAAAACACCTTTTGCTGAGATTTCTGCGATTTTCAACGTAACTAAATTTAACAACAATATTCTGTTCTCCTGCCTATCTGTTTCAACCTTGTGCTTGCGCTTGCGCTGCAGCAGCCTCAGTCCCACAGCCCGTTGCTCAACAGAATAACTGTCACGAATGCTCTTCTTGTGCGTGGTAACGCCCCTGTCTGCGGAAATTGACTCGCGAAATTTGACGTGAGTTTCTGGCCTTCTTTGCTGCGTGGTCGAAGTGTGCTTCACAACAATAGACGCAAATTCCAAGGATACGGTTTAGAGCGAAAAAAAGGAGTGCGCAGCTCGCCACTCAACCTGCACTTGACATAATGACATCACGCTGCCCGTATTTTTGACATCTACGTACAATACGCCGATGCGCTGATTTACCAACGCAGTCGGGCGTGGAGATGTGATCGTTTTCTCGACCTCACTTTCTCTTTATCTCTGTGCTGCTCAACGGTTTCTAAAATACCTTCAACCACGCGGGGAAAATCTCTGCAAGCGTGAAATAAGCCCGAGAAGGGAACGTTAGAATGTTGTGTCGGCATTTCAACGGCGCATGCATCGCTGTCTGATGCAACAATGCGCGTGATCTGAATTACCCACAGCGCCCATTGTTCACTGGCGGATAGTCAACAAGCCGTTGCACCAAATGATCATGTGAATGCAACTGTGCTTTAATGTCAGCCGTGACGTTACGCACGCGTGATTATAAGCAGTTGCGCACACGCCCTGCTTTGCTTGTGGCTATCGTCAAGCCCGAAGTGCAGAACACTGAATCGTTTACCGCACAATGAAAACAACGCCGNGCACAATGTGAATGATGACANCACTATTATCATTGTAAAAAAACTATTGAACCATTAAGTTAGCTTTGCGTTTGAAAGNTAAAACAAACGAAAAGTAACAAAGCTTGTGCCAAAGCGAATGAAGGCCATTAGATCAACCAACCTTTTCAATTTTCACTACTACCGGCAGTGGTAAGTATTTTTTGCTATGCAGCCGCCGAAGACGGGCAAAATGTACGTGCTGTGAAACTATGGTTCTTCCCTCTCAAACCCTGATCGCTTTACTTTCGTTCAAACACAGGCTTCGTTAGACGTTCGTTCGATGATTTTTGCAACCACGGCTTTATGTACAAATGGTGACTTGTGCATAAATGGTAACTTGTGAACCATGGCGTTCTTCTTTCCTTATAAGGATCTCAAAACCATGTCCAGCTCAGCACGAAAATCTCATGACATTTAACGTCATTAGCCACTGCAGAACTTTTTTCTGGGTTGGAACAAATTTAAGAATTCACTGTTGAAATGGTCGAAAATGGCCGAAACACGACGCCTGCAGCTGATACACAATTTTGCAGATCAGTTTCAGAAGGCTTAAATCCTAAGTGAAGGATCTGTTCATATATCCTTTAATATGTATTCTCGCAAAAGAAGACGCAAAAGCAAATAGAAAGGGTGGTGTACTTTGTTTTTAGTAGTCTTCTGTTGAATATGATTACAAAAAAAGAAAACATAACAAAAAAATAGAATCACATCTTGACGAACGCATTTGTCAATGTTCAAGAACTTCCTCGAAAGCTTTTTTTCGCGTATTTCAGAAGAAAAAATGGTCTTGAACATCAGCAAACCTTTGATTTTTTCACTGTATGAAAAACTTTTGTAACTTTCACACTAAATCAAAATATGAAACTATTTTCCGATTATGACTTCCCCACCATAAAAATACCGGCTTGAATTCAATGCAGTTTACTCCGTTGCATTCCCATAAATAACGCTTGGCAAATAGATAGAAATAATAAAAACGGAATGCATTAAGAAATTACAAACACCTCAGGAAAGCGGTTCTGCGCTCTGGAAGAAATCTACTACTGGAGAGTACGATTTACTTCAAAAGCGATTAAGTTCTCTTCGGTGAGAAAGTTTCTTGCGCCGAAACAGTAAATCACCATTCTCGTATGCCTCAACCAGGCCCGCAACTAGGGGTGGGCAAACGGGCATTTGTCCCTCCCGAAATTTTCAAAAACATGTTTAGTTGTTAGTTAGGTACAACAACAAGTTACAATCATTTTTCCCCTCCGAAAATATCACCTGAGTGCGGCCCTGGCTTCAACCAAATATCGTTTGATAATAATTTTCGTCAATCTTTGCTAGTTTCCATGCACATGTATCCCACTGAAACCTCTACTGTACATGGTTAATTAAAACGAAAGAAATCTTTGAAGTAACAAACAAGACACTGGCAAAAGTATATTCTTTATACGCCACATTAAACAACATGTGGTGACATACAAAATTCAAAATCCAGAATCTTTTCCTCCTGTCCTGATGCTGCTCATGTGTACTGGTATGATTTTGCAAACAATGCAGTAGAAGGATCACTATAACGCGATTTTTATTTTCTTTCGCAGTTTCACCTTAATCATAAGCCGCCTTCATCAACTTCAACTATTATACAGTATGAATCATCAGTAAGATACAAACTTGTGACAATGCCTCTGGAACAAGCCGACAGGTTGAATTGAAAAACGCGCATGTTGTTATATGGTGACTTCGTGTTCCCTACGAAGATCAACAATTACTCTGAATAACTGCCTTAAAACATAACAATGCGTCTATGTCAACACAGACTGCCTTTTGAGAGTACGGTTGAAAAAGAGCTGCTCCTTTCGTTTCCAATTACAACAAAAATGAAATGATCAGGCTCAGAACTTCGATAACATGGTTTAATTTTTTTTGTGAAAGTTGCGTAAACACCCTAGAGCATGGGGTGACGCGCGGGAGCGTTAAGTTGATTTAATTGTCCCCAAATCCCTTGTTTTTGTTTTTAGAATGAAGTGAAAACGCCAGGACACCGAAAACAACCGAACAAGTTGTCCAGTTGAGCACCCTCCAACATTAGTCCAGTTTCTTTCAAAACATTAAAATAAATCTTAATTTGAAATGGCAATTCAAGACAAATTTCGTATTAGCTTGAAGTATGCGGGACGATCGAAAAGGTGGTACCCATCCATTCACAATAGCCCCGCATCTTATTTCTGGAACTGCATTGAGTTAGTGGGATCCGCATGTGCCAGCATGCGGACCTAAAAATCTACTGATCACGGTGCCGCTAGAAGTTGTAAGGCAGTTGCTTGTGGGCGCTGCGGAAAGGCTGTGGCGATTGATAAGTCAGCTCAGAGCGGCCTTTCAATGAAGGTCAGCTAACGAGGAATGGTGCAGAAGTCCGTTCGACGCAACGTCCGTGTAAAGCAAAAGCACCAAGGCAGCAATAACGAAAGAGCAAAATAAATCGGTACAAATATGCACAAACATTGAAGTGCGCATAGAAAAAAGAAACAAGATTTGAAAAAGGAAAGATAACCATGCAATAAAAAAACAGGCAAGTAATATGCAACTTTTAAACAATAAAAGCAACTATGCTGCCTCACCGCAAATTCATTCAACATGCAGTTACACAAGGTTATCTTTCCACTGCCTTTTCAATGCAAACGGAGTGTGTTCATATAAAGTGAGATCGTCCTACATTTTGGGGTTATAGAATTTAGAGTTCTTTTACTTTTTAAGTAGTTTCAGCAAAATTGCCAGGGCAACCACCCCTTTTAGCATTACGTATTGCAAGAAAGTGGACTGGAAAGATCAAAACTGATGGGAAGTTTGCCGCCTGTAACAAATATTCCCATGTTTTCCTGTCTCGTTAGATGTGACATTATAGTTTTAAGGACGTTTAAACTTTTTATGCATTCGAGAGACAGGCGACCTACTGGATATAAAGGGTAAGTCTTTGTTGCTGTTAAAGAGCGCGTAAAGAGAAAAAAGGAAACATCTATAGATTACCGTACGTATTTCTCCTTTGCCCAAGTTCTGTTTTCCTATTAAATATTTTTACAACGTAATTTGATACCTACTCTATACAATGCATATCAGCCAATTTTAAACACCCCGTTAAATCGAAGTTGTTAACCCGGTATGACAGTTTACAACTCAGATATTATCTTTTTTAGAGATCAACATAATTCATGTTTTTTGTGTCATATCAGTCAGTTAGTTTGAAAACTGTTCTTTTATGAAGGTGTGTACACCATAACAGTTCCTAGCAACGCATCAAGCCAGTTTTATTGAATGTCCCTTCGGTGAAAAGGCATTTCAGTGCAACCAAAACAACGCCTCTTTTTCTTGATCAGAAGCATCTCACAAGTGCTGCTACAAAAGAGCAATACAGTGATAGCATTGCGGCAAACAACCACGGTTGCCAGGATGACCTTTTTAGGCCAACTTGCAGAAATCTGGCCTTATTGCGATCGCAAAGCCCGAGCGGCAAGTGCGCAAAGCAAGCAATAATAGAGATCACCCGACGAGATCACTCTCGTCGTCAACATCAGGAAGGACAATTAACTATTCATCAGGTTCACAGGCATTGTTAGAGGTCAGTCACGATTTTGCGTGTCATCCTTGCGCAGGGGCCATTGTTAGAGGTCAGTCACCGAGGTCACTCNTTTGAGATCACTCTGTTATTCCTTGTTCGTGCCACATCCATATGGATGTTATTCTTTACGTACATCCCGTTCGTGGTGAATCGCGCATTCACTGCAGCGCCCACCGAGAGCTTGCAACAGCTTAAATCAGTGGTTTTCAACCAGGCGACCCGGAGAGGGGTCGTGAACCATTTTTGGAGGGGTCGCGAGTAGATATTTTATGTGCATAGCTGTATTACATTTGCTTTTTTCGTGTTCTAGATAGGGGTCGTTGGCTTTCAGTGGTTGCTATAATGGGTCGCTGTACAAAAAAGGTTGAAAACCACGTAAACAATTTCATTCGGCCTTTTGGCTTTTTTTCTTGCCTCGTCTCAAGTTGGTTGGCCCTAAAAAATTTCGTTTGGCTTTTTCAAGCTGAAAAAGCTTTCTCCGTAGAGAACTTTTTACTATTCCATTTTTTCGCCAACATCTTTCAACATTTTTGTAGTAAATGCTATATTAGACCAACGCCCGCGTTCTGATGTTGGTAAGCTTTGAGAGATGCGAGATTCGAAATAATTTTTTGCGTAATCACTGGAAATGTGTGCACTGTGCAGTGTATTGTGAGCACTAGCTTCATGACACACTGCACAGTTCAACACTTGCAGACAGGTCTGGGTCTCTGAGACAGAAATGCGACAATGACGTCGAGGAAGTGGAAAGGCTCCTATGATTCTGGTTGAAAATACAGGAGTGAATGGGAGATGACTTTCGCACGAGTGCAGAAAGCTGCTGATGGATCAGTGTGCAAACTGTGGCACCGTTGTACCCACGGCCGGATTGAGCTGATGCGAGGCCATAGGCTAATCTACTTGTGGGGCCACTTCTCGCACTGTTACGAGGGAAAAATGGAAAAGCGTTAATCATTTTGCGCTAAGCCGAAAATGACGATATTGACGCTCTGAAACTACGGTCAATAAAAAATTATAAATCATTACTAGAGTGCCCCACGATCACTGCACTTATTCCTGCAGTCTACACAAAAGCATTCAGTGATACGGAATTGTGAAAATCGTACTTGGCTGGCGGGAACAGGGTAAACATTAATTATTGCAGGCAACCAACCGAAAACGTTACGGTTAAATATTTGACAAAACACATGGCCTATGTTTTTATAACTGTCACATCTGTTTTTTTTCTTATCTGTGCTCAAAGTAACTGTTTATATTCGACCGTGTTTTGAATACAGAATACGCTTACGGGTAGGAATATGTAAATGCTAGCTATCTCGCATGTAACTGATCTACATCATTCGACACGTTTAGCCCTTCGGCGTTCTTCCAATGAATATGCCGATTTAGGTGTATGGGAATCATAATCGCCTCGATTCCTCATGGCCAGTGGTGTTACTGAACGGTTTGAGCCGAGAAGGAAAACTTGGCTGAAGGGGCCCATTTGCTACTGTAGGGGGCCTACTGACTGACTGGCCAACACTCAGAAAAAACGTGAGAAATAATGGTGAATCCGGATGTAGGTGGCTATACTAAAACGTATGCACTTTATGCTTGTGCTTCGTCAAAGTAAATGTATTAGCGCTATCAAGCGAATGCTTTTCTGCTGTATGTATCCTCGTATTGTTTCATGTATTTGTGTGTTCCTTGTTACTGCGATGCATGATTAAGTTTTAAGGAGTTGGGAATAATCACATCGATATGAAAAATGTTGCCATGAGCAGTGGCGTTTTTGGAAAATACTCCGAAAAACGCAAAAAACAACAACCTACTGAAAACTAAAAGACTGATAAAATTGAAATATAATCTAAGTGGGGGCCGAGTTTTTACATTTACCTTGTAGGGGGAGCGCTTCACCCCTCAACCCCCAACATCCCTAGTTTTCCTAGCTGCGATTATGATATCATTTCTCTTGTTCTTAGTGACAAACCATGCATGACAATCACCCTCAGAGGCATCTTTACTCTCCTTGGCCCGGCTCAGCCTGCACAACATTTGTTGCGATGACCGCATTTTTGCAAGAGATGCAAAAGTTCTTAACCACAGAAAAGGTCAGCCACACCATTGTGGAAATTTTCCTCAATTCCCTCTGATCTTGATTCCTTCACCGTTGCTTTTATGATTTGCTCTTATTAACTGGGCCTCTGAAGGTTTACCTTTTTCAAACTTCATACTTCGTTAATAATCTCCGTTTTGCTCTTACCTCCATGCCTGCTGTCTCTACCTGCACCATCTCTTCGTATCGTAGCTACCCTGTTCGATTGCACGACTTTCAGAATTGCCTGAAGCGCATCAATGTACTTTATGTGTTAACGCTACGGTTAGTGTTAATGTCGTTTTACGTTTCAATAAGGTCCCGTTGGCTTTGGATAATTCTGAAGCCATTCCTATTGCGTCCGCCCAATTCCAGGAAACACAATTTCGTACTAAGCGTTTCATTGTGACTTCTCTGATTGGATGCTTGTCTGCAGAAGCTACTATCCAATACGAGTTCTTCCTATGTTTGCAACTGCCATATCGTCATGCTTGAACTCTTTCCCGTATCAGTTGAATGCTAGTTTCAACCCAACTGAACTACGAATGTAGACCTCAAAAATTGTCTTTCATACAAAAAAGGCGGTAAACTGCAGGACAGCTCAAAATGATGGCGGAAAGAAAGTCGTGAAGTCTGGTGAACAAGACCGACATTTTCTACCCTTGTCTACTGATAGTGAGCGCAAGACCGAAAATTGACATATAACCAGTCCCGTCGCCACGGGGGACTTTGATGAGCTTAGCCCTCCCAAACAAAGCTCCAAGCCCCCCAAATTGAAACGTGAAACACTATTAATCAGTTGAGTTTTTGTCAATTTCAAAATGTCAAGCCCCCCGCGCAAAGGAAAAGCCCCCAGCAGACCCGCAGAGCACATCTATTGAAAACTTTCTAGCGACGGTTCTGCATGTAACTTTACGGGTTTATTTTAATTACCTCAAAATAGCAGATTTTTGGGAAAAATTTCAATATTTTAGGTGAAAATTTGTGATAAGGTTTTTAACAGGATCTAGCAGTTTTTCGTGACACCATTTAGCAGATTTAGGTAACAACCATATGACAACACTGTTAGTGGATGATAACCTTTTCTAGTAGAGACCACTTGTACCAGAGTTGTAAAGGGCCTAATTTTGAAGCCCGAACCCGGCCCAAGCCCGACATTTATTTTGGAAGCCCGATTTAGGCTCGAAAGCCAATTTTACGGAGTGAGCGAAGATAAGCGTAACTACGGAATATCCAAAAACGTAATGTAGGGGTATAGTGCACGGTTTTATCACACCTTGACCAAAACATTGGCTTAAACAAGAACAAACTTAGCTTGTTAGTCGACGGTAATACTGCAGAATGTAATGTTTCTCAAGAAAAAATGAAACTATCACGTGAATTCTGAAGCAAAACGTTCAGTGCAAGCGACTACTTACACTTGAACAACAAACTGCCAGAAGCAAAATGCATACGTAAGTGTGTTAGTGTGTTAATTTTATATGTTGGAATGCTTTTCTGTTCTGAATATATGGCTGCTGGCGCAGCAGTGCAAAGTGAGCTTCCCACCTAAACCTAGATGAATGACTGTAAACATTGCAATGCTGAATTGTTTCCTGACTGTGAATGCTTAACAAGTAGCAACAACCACTCTGATAGCGCTACTGGAACCATATTTTATGTTTTTATTTATTGTTGTACACAAAGCAAGTGGATTGATTTAATTACGCATCGCTATGACAGTGCAAAGTGCCAAATCATGAAGTGTCTCTATTATGTATTACATTGTTAGATTTTTGTTCCGTTCACAGAAACTGGTCGCATCAAACCAGTGTATGAAGTTGTGGGATGCCTACAAAACAAATGCATTTCCGTTCTCATGCATGTATTGACGAGTTCGTTTCCGCAAAGCATGATTGCACGACTGGTTCTCAACCTGCTTAAATCTCGTGACACTATTGCGATGTTGCAGTGGTCTATAGCTTTTGCCGCATTTCCTCTTTGCCATTCACGAATATTTTTGAATGTATAAAAACAGTAAACGTTCAATGTGACAAATTTAAACAGTTTTCTTCTGGTGGCTTGTCCTTGCCTGCAACGCATTTTACTTCAATTTACCATATAACCGCTTTGCACATATTACATTTTCTACACAGAGCAAAAGACTTTTACTAAATATTATACACTGTTCCCTTTACACTGAAAGCAGCTTCGTCCATGGGAGGTCTGCAGCCTAGATAACCCTTGGTCCTTCGCAGCCTCCAACTCCCTCATGCATTCTATACATTGATGTACTTGGAAGTCATTGCAGTTCTTCATTATAATAATCATGATGGC
>JGI24021J15306_10002437_pt1 | contig 20084 bp, 15 predicted proteins | sample Ectturendosymbi1_FD_15306 | JGI IMG/M metagenome (IMG submission 15306)
TGACGTCATAAGTGGAGGACTTTTAGGCCACCTTGGCCCACTTTGCCTGGCCCTGGGCGCCAACCGTTAGGTGGTAGTATTTTGCTGAAGTTTTTACTGGACACTAGGTTACCATGTCGCAAGTGTCTTCTTTGGAATCAGATGAATCGCTGTAAAGTTATTTCTTGTAGGAATAATATAGTCTGAATCCCCATTATTGTCATATTACTTACTATTATCACTTTCACATTCTGAAAACCTTACTTTCCAGTCACTTTCTTGCCATAAAATGATCTTGGTTTCATTTAGTAAGAAGTTATGCCTTTTTCCGCAAATATCTCAACAAAATCAAACAACAATAACTGCAAAAAAGAAAACAAACTGCAATACCCAGACTTGCGGAATAGTATTGTTTATCTACGATTTTGTGCCTAAATGACCACTGTGCCGAATTTGTCCCAGCCACAAAACCTGCCTAAAAACTCACAAAGCATTGATGCTAAACAAGAAATGCCAGATTCCTATTCTACAGAACTGACTCTATATTCTTGTATTTTTCTGTTGTCCAGAACTGAAAACTTTTCCCAAAAATGTTCATCAAAATCTCTACTGAATCTCTCTTGCTAAGAACCAACAGTCGACAAGAGTTCAAGATGGCAGATGTCAAACCTGTAATCACTAAAAGGCGATAAAGTGCTTGAAAAAAAGTGCGACTCCAGCCGAATTTGGGACACCAGTTGTTGAGCGATAAAAATAACCATGTGCAGAATAAATGAACAAAACGTTGGATGGAATGAATTCGGCACATATGACGTTAAAGGGTTAACATGAAATTATGTGCAAACCTGGGTCACTAAGATAGTCAAACTACGGATTTGTTCGTAGGCAGCCATCTGCTTACCACGTGAAACCTGGGAGAGAATGTTATGTCGTAGACCGGTTTATTGGGACAATTGCGGAGTTGTCTGAATATTGCGCACCACTTGATGTGGTTGGAAGGCTGCGTGTCGTAAGGAACAGTTCAGAGAATTTGTGTTAATTAATCATGGACGAAGTAGCAACTTGGGCTTTCGAACACTCTGTGCAGAAAACTAGCTTAGCAGGTTTTGTGAGCAAGTATTGCCGATGCACTGTATAAGTTTTGCTGATATAATACTTTGGCAACATCACAAAATTCATCAGTCAGTTTCTAGTCTTAAGAGAAAGTGTAGCTTTGCTGAAAAGTGATATCAAGAGCTGCCCTTCCGCAACAGACCCCTTTTTCCAGGCTAGATGCGCCAATGGTCAGAGTAACCACCATATACAGACAGTTATGAACAATCTTAAGTTCATGATATGCAAAGAAATCATTTTGCACATATGCAATCGCTGAAACCTGGTCCATGAGCAGTCACTTTATTTGGAAGATAATGCCCTCCAGACATCTTAGGAAGTACAAGTACACTTGGGGATAATGCTCTACACATGTACCGTCAACACTGATCAATAAACTGAAACCGTGGTGCAGGGCTCTGTGTTGAGCGTCATGTTCAACATGATATACCATGCCTGTGTGTGATGTAATCATCTCTATGATTAGTCGAATGTTGCGCTAACTTGTGGCCATTATTTTTATAATTCTATACACTTGTTGCTGATTATGAGCATGCTTGTTTTGCGTCTCAAATCTGCTGAATCTTCCGTAGAGACCAGCCAGTGTTCTTAAGAACACAACAGTGGAAGTGCAGAAAAATCCAGATAACAAGATGTGAAAAGGGCAAATTTCATCCAGTATTGGCAAAGATCCGGATTAAAAAATGTGGATAACCAAATATTTTTATAAAGAAAAATGTTAGAAATAATTCATACCACTAGTTTTATTCGGTTTTGCCGAAGATCCAGATTAACCGAGGTTTGCTGTGCTTTGTTTTTGGTTGTAGTGCCTCATTCTTTGCATTGTTTTTGTAACTAACTTTTATAGAGACTGTTGTGATTCTTGCGATTATCTAACTAGCTGAATTTATTAAAGGTTTTTGTATGTAGAGCATTTTTTGTTGATACTGTTGTTAGTTCTACAGTTAAGCTTAAGTTTTGAGTGTGATAATTCATTAACCAGGTTGACTTAAATTATTGTTTCTGCAATAACTAGCAATGGAAGCGTCATCATATCTGTGGAATAAACAAATGATGGAAGATCTTCCTGATGAACCAGAAAGATTGGTATATTCGTTTTTGACATTTCTCTAGTGAACAATTTTTATATAAGGAAGTTGTGATCAGAAGATTAATTGCCTTTTGTATTTGTGCTGAACCATAAAACATGTTCTAATTGCCATTGCTTGTATACCAGAAGTGGTGTGTTACGTACTTGTTCTCTATATACAGTGTTTTAGGTCATATGCTTTATGTACAGGTGGCTTTTTCTCAGACTGGTGTCTTCGTGCATTTGTACATTCCATTAACTGACGATGACAAAATAATTGGTGGCACTTTGATGATTGTGGAAGAGGTATGTTATTATAGTTAGCTGCTTCAGTGCAATGACAAACAAAGGTAATGGGAGCTCAGTGTGGATTTTAAGTTGATATGACATATATAATGAGCTAATTATGTTTGGATTGCTGTTTCATCTCGATTTGAAATCAGAAACGACAAAATCATTGGAGCTGCAATTTTGAACAGTACAAAATTTAGCCTTGCACCCTGATAAAAAGGTGCTTTACTTGGGTTGTGGAGCTGTTTTAGAGTTGCTAAGCAAGTTTTATTAAGGGAAAATCACTTTTTTGAAATATAATGTTGAAAAACTGATTTAACCACAAACATTTGATTGCCAGACAAACCAAGACCAAACAAACCAAAACCAATATATTGTTGAGTGACTGTTGACTGCAGATCTCTGTTTGTATTCCCCTGAAACGTATTATTGGTATCACTGATCTCTAACATGTTCACCACCAGTGTATGATATAAATATATTCATTCATACCTTGAGCTCTCGCATTAGCTGCTATTTTCACACCACTTTGCAACTCCATAACTCTCCAGTTGATTGTGCTAGTGAGCTGTTCAAACCCTGAAGAGATGCAGCTAGTCTTCCAGTTTGCAATGAAAAACAAATTAGGTTTTGGGTTTTGTTTTTTTTGCGGGTGACAATATAAGTGGGGTAGGTTTTTGGCCATTTTGGCCCAAGTTACCTGGCTCTGGCCCCCAGCCACAAGATGGAATTTTTTGACTCAAGTTTTTATTGGAAACTAGGCTAGAATCTAAGTCTTTTGAGCTTTTGATTGGCTTTGTAGTGTTTCTGGTTCAAAAGTTACGGCCTAAAACAGAGGTACTCAACACGCAGCCCCATGCAACCCGCAGCATCATATTTTCTGGCCCGCGACGTCCAGGCTGTACGACTGTACGTGCATATGATTGCTGCACCAGCCATAGACAACCACATGCACAAAATGCAAGAGAGAGCGAATGATGTGACAGATAGTGTCAAACGGCATAGACGAATGTATGAATGCACGAGGGACACACACAAACAAGAATGTGGCGCGCTTCTTATCTAAACGACTGTTAAGCCCAGGCTGCGTATCTTTTGCACCTTTGAGATGGCAACGAAGAAGAGCAAAGTCGGTGATGAAAACAGGGTTTTCAACCCTGCGTGGGTATGAGAATTTGGTTTTGCGGAAGTGCATGGCAAACCAATGTGTTTTATCTGCCAAAAAACAATTACTGTGCTAAAACGAGCGAATCTGCAACATCACCATGAACAGCTTCATCCAGAGTTTAAAGCAGCTTATCCATCTGACGGCAATCTTCGGAGAAAGAAACTCCAAGCATTGCTCGATGGGTTTCAAGCCAAGCAATCCACTTTCCGCAATATGGTTAAAAGCAATGACAACGAGACTGAAGCCTCATTCAAAATTGCCTGGAATATTGCCAAAGAAAAAACCTGCTACAGAGGGAGAGCTTCTTACCTAACGCGCCACCTGAATTCACTCGACCTAAAGCTACAAGGAAAGCAAATGATTCTACCAACAATGACGAATGATGTGGTAGTATTTCAATCAAACCGAACCTGTTTTCGCAGCACCTTGAGATAGGGAACTTCACACACTTTGCTGTTCTACAGTCCCAAGTGTGCCAATCAGGCTCATTTTCATTCACCCAGGCCCTTACTGCCCGTATCTGACTCAATTACAAGAGGAGTTTTCATCGCACTTTGCAGGCATCAAAATTTTAGAACCCGTGCTGGTATTGACAGAGAATCCATTTGTTGGTGACGTTCAAGTTACATCCGACTGTGTCAGCACCATAAAATTTAAAGTCGAAAAAGCTTTGTTTGAGGACCAACTGATAGACCTGCAGCACAACAATATTCTCAAAGAAAGGCACAGGGAGGAGAACATTGCTGCCTTTTGGTTAACCTATGTTCCAAAGAAATTGTACGCAGCATTAGTTGTGTGTACTCAAAAAATCTTGATCTGCTTCGGATCTACATATGTGTGTGAAAGTTCCTTCTCTACCATGGGAGCAATCAAATCAAAACAGCGTTCTCATCTAACTGGTCGGCATTTGACAGACTTCCTGAGAGCAGCTACAACTGAGCAGCAACCAGATTTAAAATTACTTGCAAAAAAATGCATACCTAGATCTCCCATTAGACAAAATATGTTTTAGATTATTTGTTCCATGCTCGTTTAATTTCTCATTATTTTGTTCCACATTTCATTGATGTTCTTCATGTTTTGTGAAACTTCAAGAATAATCGGTAAACTTTTGAAAAGTAACCAATATGATGAAAACGCGATTTTTGACCTAATGTAAAATCTATTCACTGCAATATAACAACTAATCACTGTTACTGAAACTGAGGACGTTTATCAAGAATGTTGACAGGCCAACTGCAAGACAGAAAATTAAATGGTATGAGGCATTTTATATAGTCTTACCTAGGTTTGATACATGGTGAAAAGAATTGGTAGTTCGCAGCCCGCGGCACTTGTTAGAGTTATAATGTGGCTCTCTTGACCTTGAAAGTTGAGTACCCCTGGCCTAAAACAAACAATTAATTAATTATTTATTGAGGGGATTAATTATTTTGTTTATAGGTCGTAACTAAGGCAACCAAAAAATGTGTGAAACATCTACAAACCAAATTTCATGCTCATACCATGAGGGAATCCCAAGTTATTAGGTCAAAAAAAGTCCAAATTTATCATTGGGTCAACATTTATTGTTGAGTCAACCTTTCTTGCAAGAGTTTTTTTTTCTTTATTGATATTTTATTGAAACTACAACAACAGAGATTGATATGCTTTTGCAAATATACTTGCAATTCTGTAATAATAAAGGGTTTCTTGCAGGGTTGAGAAAACCCGTTTTTTTTAAAAAAAAAACAACCCACCTGTTTTTTTAAAAAAACCCAGGTTTTTTAAAAAGAAACAAGATTTTGTTCTTTTTTCAAAGAAAACAGAAAAACCCCATTCTGAATTGTTTTTATTCCATCATGCAATATCACTATTTTCAGAATTACACTATAATAACTTGTTATACCTATTATGGCATTCAAAATTGAGGGTAAACCAATGTACCCCATCTCTGATTTCGCAATGTGTTGTTGGTCAGTTCACTCCTAAATAAGGCTTGGCAAGCATTCGAACTGCTAACAGAGAAAAACTACTACGACACAAACTCTGCAGTATCACATCAAGTTTACGTGCTTGCCCTGCTAGTTCAACATCTACAGAGTGTATTTTTTCAATATATGATTTGGTATGTTCCAAAATCAGAAAAAGTTTAGATTTAGAGAAGGCAGAAAAACTGGTGAAAATATACCGATTGTGCGCAGCTGAAGAACATAACCATTAGAATTTGCTCAAACTATTCAATATATTCTTCTCTTTTTTTCAAATCCTTTAAATTTTGTTGCTGTTTGTTTTGTTTGATTGAAAAAAGCAATTACATACAACTGTAAAAGTGTCCTGCTTATTTTATTTTTTACTTCGTAGCAGATTTTTCAAAGGAAAAGTAAAGAGTGGGTTTTTTGGTGGGTTTCATTGTTTTTTTAAGTGGACTTTTTCAAAAAAACCTGGGTGGGTTTTTTTGGGTCGTTTTTTTTACAACAACCCTGGTTTGTTTCAACTTATGATGTAATAGTTTTGAATTGCCCACTATGGGATGATTGAATAATGGGCATGGTAAGGCAATTAATGTGGTCTTACAGTAGTTGGTTTGGTAAATGCTCAATCCATTATACATATAGTGTTTCAACTTTATGATGTTCTCAGGTTCTACTCTACTGTAATTATTAATGTACTTATCAATATATCATCCTCAAAGTTAAACAACCAATTGTTTTATTAATTTTGAAGCATAGAGTGCATGAATATGCTTCTGAGGTAACCTCAACACCTAAGACTGAAATGTTTTGTAATTGCAAACGCAGAAAATTTCTAGGTCAAAATAAAGGCAAATCTCAAATTTTTAGGTCAAAAAATTGGTTGCTTTACTCATGACTAAAAACTGCTTGATTGAGTGAATGAATGGATTTTTTTGTCAGTAGACATGAAGTTCTGTCCATTGTACAAACACACACTCTGTGCACAGTGCAGGTCGATAAAAAACAGACAAAACAGAATGTTTTACAATTGCGTTGTAGCCAGCTGAATCACAGGGTTACGGACATTTTCTTAACAGAACGTTTTGCAACGGCATTGGAGGCAGAACCACAGGCTTACAAACACATTCTTAACACTATTGTTCGCTAACCTGTAACACTTGGTACAGCACTACTGCAGAGAAGGACACCAATTCCTAAACTGGTCAAGGCCAGGTAAATTATAAATACTTTGTGGCATGACACACCCTCAAACGAACAAACACTGCAATGTTTGAGCACTAAATCACAAAGTAAAACGTGATTGTAGTGTTCAAAGAATAGTGACGAATACAAACAGTCTGACTGCATCAAAGTATGCAACCATATGTTGTTGGACATTCTGCTTCTCTCAAGAAACTGGTACACATTTTTTCTTAACAAGGCCTCAAAGGTAGGAATGTTACATTGAACATGATGACTACTAGCACTTGCTCTCCATGGCAGGTTGTATAGAGCTCTGCATCCAAAATTTTAGGCCACACACAATCTCAGCATGCATGATTTCATGAAATCACACCATAATTGTGATATACACATGCGTGTACAAAAGGAAATAAAAAGTATATGTTCAGCTGCATTTGAACATCGGAACACAGAGCCTCGCAGCTTGTTTGCTGCATAATGTTGACATTGCAATTGTTTCTGAATGTCATTGTCATCTGAGAGCTCGGTATCCAGTACAATCCTGAGATATTTGTAGTGGTTAACATGTTTTTGAAAAGTTTTAAACCCACTGTACACCTTGGTTGATGCTGAAATTAGCTGGCTACGCAGCAATTTTTGCTCCTTGCGAAAATGAAACCTACCAATGTTCTCAATGGAGCTACCTTTTTGTGAGATTTTTTCTTTTGAATTCGTAACCTACCAACCACTTTGATGTTACCAAATTTCATGCGGAAACAAGCAGCAAGTTGAAAAAATAAAAAAATTGCTAGAATGTTCATTTCTTAGAAAGATATAGAACCATCAATGCCCTGGTTGATGCTGTAATTACTGCAAATTTTGTTCCTTGCAAAAATCAAACCTGCCAATGTTCTCAATGGGACTGCTTTTTCTTGAATTTCTGGCTTTGCCATATTCTGAATGATTCAGTGTTTCATGTAACCCAGGGCTTCTCAATGGACCCCTGAAGGTTTGTGGTGACTAATTGAAGGGGTCCACATGATTTTCTTATGAAATAATACTTTCGTTGCTGACCAGTGATAAAGTCCATGATGTCTCAAGAACCCATATGAACAATGACTATCCGCTTCGTTGCTGGTCAATGGAGCAAGTAGCAGTTAGGGGCAGTTTTGCTTTTCACGTTTTGGATGTAGCTTTGAGAATATGCCTTTTACTCGCCTTTTTGTTTTTTAATACCACTCTTAACACCGAAAAGCTTGTTAGTGATAAACGTATCCAAAAGTCTGTAAGCAGATATACAGTAGCGTAAACTTATGTAGATAGAACTGTGTATTAAATGCAATGTGTAAATTGATTTTTGTGTCTGATTGATTAAGTTATCTACTGGGGTCCACAGAATTATATGAAAAGGCATGGTGGTCCATGGACGAAGATGAGTTAAGAAGCCCTGATGTAACCAAACATGAAATTGAAAAAACAATCAAGTTTCAGATTAATGCTTAATGCTTTCAAATTTTATAAACTTACCCATGGTATCAACCCTACTCAACTGTTGTGGGAAAACTTTCACTATTGGTATTCATGACCAAAGTGACCAACGAAAGTAACTGTGAACTTTCACTGTTGGTAATCTTTGCCACAATCGCCAATAAAATTGTCAGATTTCCGTAGAAAAAGCTTACTAGTAGAGCTCAACCAATCTATTGGCATGCTGTTAATATATTGGCCGATATGACGATGTTGCCGATGTATCGTATCGGCAAAATTCTGCCGATATATATCGGCAAGATTTTCTCATAAACGTGTTAGGATGTTCCTCTGCATGTAGTGTTCATAAACCCAAGTTACTACTTCATCTCTGAAGCTGACTGATTAACACAAATTATCTGTCCTGTTCCTAGCACACAGCCTTCATGCATAATAATCAGACCATGGTGCAATAGTCCCAACAAAACGCTCTATGACGTAACATTCGCTCGCAGGTGTTGGCATGGTAAGCAGATAATTGTCTGCAAACAAACTAGGTTACGAGCTATTGTGTTGGTTATCTGTTTTATCAAAGTCTCTCTAGGCTAGGCAACCTTGTGTTCAACTTCAGCGTGCATCAAAAAAGTGCCTACATCACAGCGAGCAGTGACACAGGTACCCGCAGAATTTGATGTGCAGTTCTTCATCGCAGTGAAGTGATGGTTTTAATGCATCACACATTGTTTTTTACTTATGACATGCAATTGTAGGAACAGATGTCTACACAGGGATTAGGCCTACTTACATGCAACACATGTTTGCCTGTTTGGCATTGTGCAATTGTTGATTTATAGTTAGACTATTGTGAGTCCTAGAAATTGCTATGGACTGCGGTAGGCACGACGGATGAAGCCATCCTATTAGAGTGTATTTGACCTTTGGTTAAACACAGTTGGTTGAAGTGGTCACGTGACAAGTACAATACGTAAAAAGAGACAAGGGTTTGGGTTTTGGGGTTTAGCCTACAGTTCACACAATGCAAACAAGAAGCTGCTAACAGCTTGCCAGTTCTGAAACCATGACATTACATCACAGTCAACTGAGACAATCATGCTGTCCAAGCTTGTCAAGTGATCAGTTCAACCAATCATGTTCGACTGGTGGCAAAACAGCTACAGGAGTATATATTTTGCCATCGCTCCAGGAGTGTATATTTTGCCTCATGAGGCAAAATAGACACTGCTTGTTCTTAACTTATAGCAAAGACAATCTGCTTTTTCACAATTTTAACTTGTGTAATTATTTTTTGTTCATGTGACCTGAAGAAAAAAATGGACTGTAATGCTTTTCAGCTGTCGTTTGGGTAATGCAAAAATATTGGTAATTGGCAATGAAAAAGGAAAAACATTGATATTGGCCCAAAAAAACCTTATTGGTCGACCTCTACTTACTAGCTATTTGATTAAAAGCAAGCTTTTCTATGGACATCTGACAATTTTTCTTGACCTTTTGGCAAAGGTTACCGAAAGTTTTTGGTTTTTCTTAGCCTTTTTAGCCAAGGTTTCCAATGGTGAAAGTTTTGGTCATTTTGGCCACATGGTTACTTTTGTTGGTCACTTTCACCATGAATGTCGATGGTGAAAGTTATGTGATTTGGTGTTTGCCTTTGAGCAACCGCCAAATGCGAGTTTGCATTCTCCGAAGGCAATCTCTGGCACCCTGCTGTGCAAACAGAAGTTTGTACTCGGGAGGCAACTGTTGACATGGGATTGTAAGTACGAATATATTTGTACACTGGCAGGCAACCAAGAGACCTGTTCAAACTGTGAAAAGACTCAGCAAGCCTTCGAGTCTTCATTGAAAAAGGAAGTTTTTGTTTTGGGGTTTCATTTTTTTATGAGTGGCGTCATAAGTGAGGTAGATTTTTGGCCATTTCGGCTCGTATTACCTGGCCTAGGGCCCAATAGCTAGATGGAAGTATTTTGCTCAAGTTTTTGTTAGAAACTATGCTAGAATCTTAGTCTTGAGCGTTTGATTGACTTTCTGGCATTTCTGGTTCAAAAGTTGTGATCTAAAAACAACAAATTAATTATCTGATTAGCGGATTATTTCCTAATTTTGTTGTGTTTTGAGGTCACAACATTTGAACCCGAAAACCCAGCAAGTCATCCAAAGTATCAGAAGACTCGGACTTTCGCCTAGTTTCTAATAAGAAACTTGAGCAAAATACTACTATTTAGCAGTTTGAGCCCAAGGTTGGAAGTTTGCCAAAAAGGCCTAAAACTACTCCACTTATGACGTCACTCACGAAAAATCCCAAACCCAAAATTTTTTTTTTCATTACAGCCTCGAAGACTTGAGTCTTTTGGAGGTTTCAAACTTTGAACAGCTGTCTAGTGCAATTGCCAGAGGAGTTATGCCGTTGCTAAGACACTTGCAAACTGCTTGTTTTAGACTGAAATCATATCGGCTGCGAAGGTGTTAAGTGCTTTTTCCACATTATCCACTCTGTACTGTTTCTTTTACAATTTAGGGTACAAAACGATTGCTTGAGTGGAAGCCTACTGGCAGTAACTTAACTCAATTGGAATTTCCGTCAGCTCAAAACACTGAAATTCTGAGTGGCTCATCCAGTGTGGTTGTTGGACAAAATACAACAGATGAGAGGTACGCTGTTTAGTTTATCTTAGATTCTGGTTTATTTCAAAATAAGTCTATTACTTTGTCAGCTATATTCATGTATCCATATGAAATACGTGTATATATGGTGATTGTTGGTGGATTCCATAGTAGGAGAGGTTTGATGCAATGGTACATCAAAATCAACTCCATACACTTGACTGAATTTCAATGAGGTGGCTTTTCAATGATACACATAGAAGGCAATGGTATTGGTTGAAACTGATCTATAACATATTTTATAGGTAGATTTTACTTTCGGTTAAGCCATTTTTATAGTTTTCAGCCTCCTTTTCAGTAGGAAAAAAGAGATGCAAATTGTTTTTCTAGCTTTTCCCTCTCTACCTTAATATTGACAATAGAGTACAGTGCATCTGCTTCATTTAAGAAGTTCAACTCTTCTTTGTACATATTATCCAAATCTTCATCATATAAACAGTTCTTTCAATCCACTGCTAGGCTGCATGAGATCTTGGCAAATGTTGAGCAACCATTTGATTGTCTTGTCATCCCGAACCATCACACCATGCACTAGGGAGGTCGATGGATTGGACAGTGAAGAACAACATGGTCAATGGTGTGTTCTTCTGTGCCACATTCACAAGCTGAAGAAGGGGTCATACCCCATTTGTATAAGTAAGAATGGTAAATGTCTGACACTGGTGTGGAGTCAGTTGAGCCAAACCCACACTGTTCGTGACAGGGCCATTCCAGGAGAGTGGGTGCCGATTTCGAGGATGAAGTACGGCGTCTCATAGTGTTCTTCAACCACTCCAAACTTCTATGCCCAGAATGCTGCGCTTTTGTTGTTGTAGTCAGATGAACTGATGAGTTGTTGTGCAGTGGGTACAAGTGGGTGCCTTGATTTGAGATGTTGTGCATTTCCACCCAGTGGACAGCTGAGCGCTGAGTGAATTGAAGGCTTCATGACGCAACATGCTAGAGACAGTGTGGCTCCTTTGTGATGAAGCTCAGCATATTGGATGCCGTTGAAGAATGTCTGCTGTTGTAGCTTCCTTGTTGTTAAGATTGAAGACTACTGACACTACTTTTGTAGTGCTGAGCTTTAACAACTTCCAGATCTGGAGGTATTCCCCTACAGTTGCCATGTCTTTACTTAGCACTCCTTCCACTGCCTGCCAGTTCCCATCAGCATACATGATTGCTGGATCGTTGGCATATGCATATTTTCTGGAGACAGTGGTTAGCAAGTTAGAGGTGTATACCTTCAAGAGGAAGGGTGCCAGGATGGATCCCTGTGGGATCCAAATGATTTGTGGTTAGTTGTTTCTTCAAAGGTGGTGAAAGTTTCCAATTGCCCTTAGCTCAATGTCATTCAAACAAAAGTGATGGCCACCACAAAAATAAAGTAACTGGTTGAGTGCAAACTGCAAAAACAAGTTAGTGTTGAAAATTCCTTACCTATTGCTAAGATTTTGTTATAAGCAGGATTGTGTGGGCAGCTGCCTTAATAGTGGGTAGATCGCCCATCAGAGTTGTTTTTTTACCTCAAAAGTCAACAAAAACCTTGCATCTATCTACATAGTACATACATTGCAAATGCATTACACTTCATTAAAGTGATTTATATATGTACATGCTTTTTCATCATATATAGTGAAACTTAATTGGTGTGTAATGATTTTGTTTGTCAAATTTATATTGCCCTGTGTTTTAACCAACATTCTTGACTAAACTTAATTGACTTTGCAGTCATAGACTTGCAACAATTTGCTTATTTTATACTTGTACACCTCAACAATGGCTAACAAAATGGTTTTGCAACTAGGACACATCAGTAGTTAAGTAACAATATAAGCTATATTGTTCCCCCTGTAATTCGGGGAATGAAGGCACATCATATATTCAAACAAAGGTACTGTGCTACAAGTGTAATTGTAATTTATAAGCTTTGATATTATTGCAAAGCGCTTGAGACAAAGAAAAAACCTAAGGAATGTATTATTTTTGAAGTTTTTGCAAATTAGTAATATGTGCGGTCATACAAAGGACCTTGGTCATGGTCCAAAGGTCCTTGGTGCGGCCATTGCTATACTGCTACTCTGAAATCCTGCTACTTGCTTAATCGTAAACAAAAACTCTCTTATTTGCAAAACTAAACAGCTGGCAGAAGTCTATTTTCTGTCCTTAGCTACCACAAAAACTTCATTCCCTTAAAAATTTACTTTTTACTCGATAAAATTGCATTTACAGCTATAATTGCTTAATGACTAGACTTAGGTCCTCTACACTACACGTGGCAAGTTGACGTCTACTAAGCATTTTTTACGCATTATTAACGCAGCGTTTTGAGAAATGGTCCAAAGGCCCCAAATCGCTATTGCAATGGTAGAGCGCGCCATACTGAAGCTGATAGGCCACGTTAAGTTGTGCAGCTGCTACTGACGAAGTCAGAGGATGGTGGTTTCTGTCTGCCAGCCACGTTCTGGCATTATGGATGAAAGTGAGCTGATGAAAACTCCACTAATTATTTTACCAAAAGTCGACAATCACTACAATTCACAACTGTGAGCCGCACACCTTATGGGACGGCGGATATGGGCGGCGCAGACAGTCTATGATATCGGACAAACAAAAAAGAAATGTTCCTTTTCAAAATCAAGCTTCAGTTTTTAGTAGAACCTTGATATTGCTTGTTCATTTCGTTCGTATTTGCATTTCACAATACAGCGCTCAAGAGCAAAACAGCCCGGGCAGTGACAAAACAAATGCGGAATCAAAAAATTCCTCGGATCCGGACTGGACTGTGGTCAGTAGCGAGAACAGAACTTCAGAAAGTAGTGAGCCATTCGAAATGGCAACGACAACAACAGCGCCTGTGGATTCGCCAGTTCCAAAATACGACTTTTCGGTTCCTTTACGAAGCATTCATTTCATAAAAAAGTGAGCTATTATGCAAAAAAAATGCTATTGCAAATTAAGTTTTTATTTCCGTTGGCACCTCTGAGTTGATGGCGTACAACTTCGTGCCATACCGAGAAAACATTTTAATCGCAGAAAAGTCTGGATTGTGCTTCTTTACGTTTGTTGCTTGTGCATGGCGTATGACACAGAAGTTTTTGTTATCATAGTTAGCCGTTTCACCGGCATGAATGTAAACTTGGAAAATACCGTGGGCTCCACTGACGTAGATTATCAGCTCAGTGTGTGCCTTATCAGTTGCGTCAGATGTTGATAAGTGGTTTTGCGGAGGACTGACTGCCGTAGGTTGATGCTGTACTTTTAATCACTCGAATTGCCGTACAGCCCTTGTCTCTGGCACACATGATCTCGTATAAAAATAATAAATGAAATTAATCATAACGAAAGCTGTCGATAGCTTTAGCGTTAAATGCAAATCCATCAAATTTAGATCTGCTATCAAGTTCTGACATGCGCGAGGTCTACAGTAGCGACGTTTCAAAACTCATAACGTGTTTTCAACAGTGTCTGTTATGATGATGTTTCAACTAACACGCAGGTTTTACAAAAAAAGACAATATTTTCGTTTAGGTCTGATAGAGATGTTGGCTGGCGATACCTTGTGATGGAATTGCAAGATGGCGGAACTTTGCCTCCCCTGCATTTTCACCAAGGCGGCTGCAAAAAGTTCCTCAAAGCGCTCGAGATGTATGTTCCTACTGCGCCGTAAGTATATGCTTTTGAAATCTGGGTGTAGAAAAGAGAATAGCTTCACGACTCATGGCTTTGTTGCGTAGCTCGATGAAGCACAAACGAACGATTGAAGTTCTGCCAGAGAATCCCAATGCACTTGCTCAGTCCTTCGACGAACTGAACCTATTCGCTGACTCCAAGCCGCAGCAGGCTCACCAGCACCCAACTGCTTTCGCGAAACGTTTAATGCAGGTTAGCCTGAAACTTACCGCAGTTAAGTTGCCGTGCATATAATACATTTACTGCTCTTGGCTTAATAAGCTAGAGACTGCTCAAATAACGTGATATGCGACCGCAAATATAGCGCCGTTAATATTGGGATTTAAAAAAGGTTAATTGAGCAATGACATGAAAAATTTGAATAAACCAGTAGCATTTTTACATACAAACTATCTTTTGTGAAACGTGGCGCTCTAAGTAATAAACGTTGCAGACTACAGCTGTGTGGCGTAAATTGTAAGGTTAAATTCGTATCGAGATATTCAGAAACACTGATTCTAAAAGTGGAAAGCGAATAACATCGTAGTCTAGAAATGTTACTCTTTACTCACCAAGTTACGCAATGTTAAGCACTGGGCATGATGATAAACTGCAACTGATGATTGGACTGTAATTCGGGAGCAGGTTAGTCCTTGGAAACTTGAATACACTTCAACCATCGTTATCCCGTGGTGCACCCTGGCCCGGAGTGGTGCCGCCTGACAGGGCTCCAGGTATAGGTCAAATAGTCTGTCTGAAAAGACAGACTGAGCTCTTTAGCCATGCAAGGCAATCGATCTAGGTATGGGGAACCTAGAGGCAGGGGAGGAATATTTGTTCACTGTGGCAGCCCCAGCAACTAAACCTGGACCCAACGTTTTGGCCAAGCGTTTTTTTGACGCTCTCTGGGTGATGCGCTTTGCGATCTGCTAATGCCTGGACAACTGAGCGACTCTCACCTTTGTGCGGACTAGCTTTGGGAATTTCTTCAAAGCGATCATCCTCTCTTGTGAAGGTTGTGCCACACACACACGGGCTCGTTTAGGACGACTTATCAAACCGCTTGCAAGCAGTTTTGAAATTGATTGTTAGAAATATGCCATTGCGCTCTCTTTCGATATAATCATACATGTTTTGGTTAGCAGACTGGTCTACAATTACTAATTTTTTTTCTTCCAAAGGGAATTAACTTCCAGGCACCGCTTTTTTGTTCGGCTCGGTTGCAATAATGCAATATCCCTAACTTTGTGAAACTTCAAGATTTCATAAGTTTTTTTTGCTGTTAAATTCATCAGTGTTTCCAAAATGTGGCAACTTTAAGAGATTTTTGAGGACTAAGTATTGTGAATTATGAAAATATCAAAAGAGACAAGTGATTTGAAAAGGGTAGTATCAAGGAAATAAGAAGTAAGCCTTTCTGCTTTTGGCATCTTTTGTGTGCCGTGTGCAACCTATCTCACTTGGGCACCGAGGGTATAGAGTTATGCTTACTCCGTTGAAAACTCTTATGAAAAGCACTTTCGCTGGCGAAAAAAATAGCATAACTTGAAGTTTGAATTTGCAGGAAGTCGTATTGCTGGGTCGCAACCGTTCTTCACGTTGTGCGCTCAGATCCGAAAGGATTTGGGCGTGGCAGAGAAAGTATGAACCCAGCTAAAACGAAACTCCGCCCGGACATAACCCTTTCGCATATAGCAAGCTCTACGAATGTTTGCAGCGATTTTTTAGCATGGAGTGGTGGTTGGAATCTCATTGGATCAGATATGCTGAAATGTAGCGTTGTGATTTCATTGTTCACCAGAAGTGGTCCATAGGATATGACGCGCTCCACCTGCAAAGCAAAAGAACACCAGCTGCAACAAGAAAACCAAATAACATAATCGCAAATACACTACAAAACCAACAAAATCTTGGCAAACAAACACAACTTAAGTTTCTTGGATACATTACTGAGGTGTGCTCTGTACGGTCCAGTGTGACACCAAGGTACTTGGGGTAAGGGTCATGTGGGAGAAGTTTGTTGTCGATGATGACCTTCACGACCTGTTTAGCTCGGTGGTTGTCCAGATGGAAGAGTGCTGTGGTGGTCGTGGTGGTATTCAGTCTTAGGTATACCATTCATGTAGAGAAGGATCAATATTGTCCCAGATCTTAGGGCCTAGATGCTTCAAAGACCTTTTTCAATATTTGGTATGGACCATTTGCCAAAAATGTGAACCCCTAGTTGCACTACGCGTGACATGACAGTGTACTTGATTCACAGGGGTAAAAAGGCGATTTAATTTGTCAGTGAAGGTTGCCAGAGTGAGTTTGTGCGTGATTTTACGTAATTCAAGGTTACAAATGTCATCCAGCATGAGGGGGTTGAGCTTTTTATATAGTGGTGCTATCTTTGTCCTAAAAGAGCGATGAATATATGCCATCGCTCTAATGATCTTATTGTGCAATACATTCTATTGGTTTAGGGTTGTTATGCCAACACCGCTCCAAGCACAAATAGCAACTTGCAGATAACTACAAACAAAACTGAAGTAAAGTGAGTTTTGTGTACTATCCCTCAAATACTGATGTATTCGATAAAAAATTCCAACACTAGGAGAAAGTTTTTTTTCAAGGTAGGCTATATGGTTAGACCAAGTGAGAGCGGTCCTGTAGAAGTTTACTTCTTAGTACGAATAGCACGTTGTACCATTGCTTTGCTGACCTCGAAAAGCTGTTTGGAGCCATAGCCTTGGCCGCCCTTGTCTCGATTTTGATAACTTCTTGTTCAGTTGTTTACTCAAATCGATTTCCTCGCACGCCATGACAAGTTCCTGTGATCTCGTTTGATGAAGAGCAAAGTCTTCGGCGTGCACTTATTTGGTTTGAGTATCGAAAAACGGGCGACTAAACCAAATAAGTCCCATCTCATCAGTCTAGTGTCACACAGGTCATTGCAGTCTATGCTGCGTGCTGTCCCGCCAGCATCAATGCGGGCAGTGGCACGTGGGCATAACAGACACTTTTTGTGTTTTCCTTACGCGGTGCTGCCGGTTTAAATCCGTTTTCGTGTGTGTCTGCCACTCAGATGCGACGTTGCAGGTTAGCACATGTCGTTTCCATCTGTACCAGACCGTTATCACTAGACGCCGGAAGCGCTGACGTTGCGACTAGACTTAGTTCGTGACGGACTAATGCGAGATGATAGCTTCCGTTAAGGATATGGGATGAAAAAAAAAGAAGAATCGGACATATATAGCTTATTAGCACGCAACCAGAACCAGCACCTCGAAGTATATACTGAGATTGAGTCAGCCTGCGTGTTCCATCTTGCTCGTCGCGTTACATATATCAACGGAATCGAGAAGCCGGTTCTACCATCGGTATGGTTGTATTTGCAGAAATCAGACGGGCGAAGGTAAATACGATCGAGGCACCGATGTGTGCGATTTGCTTCTTTCTCGTTGCCATGCGGTAATGACGTAGTATATGTGCTTACATGAGCGCATGCGCATCGTTTTGTCGCATAGCAGCGTCACAGTGTGAACGCGATCTGGTAACCTGCTGTCATCGCGAGCTTTCCTGCGCGCAGAGCAATGGAGTTCCGCAGCACGTCGACAGAATTGTCTGTCACATTCACAGCAGCGTAATGTGCCGAACGCTGAAACCAAGCGATTTCCTTAAATAACAAAATGGATGTGAATTGTTTCTTCCAACCGAATCATAGAATTATCTTCTTTACAGAGGCTGCTACCGTACGTGCTCAAGTGCGCTTAATCTGCATCAGTGCATAATTGTTTATTTCAGTTATAAATTAGCTTGACACGTATTCAGTTTTTAGTTCTCTGCATTAAATGTCAGTTGGGGCTTTAAAGGTCTAAGCCAGGGATGGTCAAATTTTTGACTCCCTGTCCACATGCGATTCTAAAACTTCACAGAGGGCCTGATCGGATGCAGGTGAATGGATGGTTTGCGTAAACTGAATTTAATTATTTAATTCAATGCATACACCACAACATGAAAGGTTTCGTCCTTGAACAAATAAGCAAGTACGACAGTATAAGGCTTTCTGCGTGAAATATTTCGTATATAGATATTTTACAACGCAGCAAAGAAAATATCTTTCAAATTTTCTGGGAACAGTGTTGTTGGAGAGTGCTCTCGCTTTTTAGCCAGTGAATCAAAGCCTGAAGATATATTTGTTGTGGCAATTTTCAGCAAAGGTAGGGATTAACTTTGATCTGTGGCGAGATTTGTGAATGTTCATGTTCTGCTTACAATCATAACCCGGGTTAAACAATGTATCGTTTGTGCCATACTCCGCCTGTTTGGAAATGCATTTTCATAAGCGCAGCTTAAAATCATTCAGCTAAAAAAAATTAAGCTTCTCCTTCAAGGACAGGTTTGGACTTAATATATCGATCAATTCCATATGCAGCTCTTGTCGTGCAGTTTCATAATCTTGCGGCAGGTTGCAGGCAACCAGCTGAAGTGACATGTTAATTTAAAAAAAACAAAAACGTCGGAGGATTTCTGCGAGCAGGTCGTCCCGAGACTCGCTTTATTTCTTTGCGTTTTGTTTGGCTTGTGTGGGAAATGAGCGAATCGTTGTGTGAAATTTGCCTGGAGGATGAAGGCAGCTTGGGGTTGAAGGCTCTCACATTTGCGTACATTCGAGCACAAGCTGATCTTCCCGTTAATGTCTCTCGTGCAGCGCATTCATGGGTGAAACTATATCTACAGCAAACGTTAAGCCATACAGCCACTTTGACCTTTTTTCAAATTAAACTTACAGATCTATCCATTGTGACATCGCCAAGTCTACCCCAAGGTTTAATATTAATCCCTCTGATAAAAAGTAGAAGCTAAGCCGCACATTTAACGTCGCTACTTTTCATCCAGTGCTTGTGAATATAACTAATAGGACACTGCCTTTTGCTTCAACTCACAGGTTACGGCGAGCTGCAGTTTTACGTGATAAGCCGAATTTTTCAAACTTGAGGGGACACAACAGACATACTGTCTGTAACATTAATAATACCAAAACTCGCCTTCGGAGAGAGGCTTTCTAGCCTTCTCCTATATGAATACCAGCTAAAACTACTTTATTACCTGACTCTTGAGTCCCAATTTGTCGGTGGACAAGATTCTGTGGAGTGTGTAAATTCGCTGCCAGCCTTTGAACACTTGTTTTCCGTTCTTGCATTGAACGCTTGCTAGTACCGTTGGCATGCCTCGTAGCAAGACCAATCATTCTGGATTACTCCTGAACTGGGAAAACGTGGGCATTGTCAGGAGTATGAAAAATAAATCGGATTTATTAATATAATGTAAACAAGTTCACCAGGCCGGATTAAAGAGTTAAACGGGCCGTAGTTTACCCTTGCTTGGTCTAAATCAGTGGTTCTCAACCTTCTGATCTTGGCGGACCCCTTTTGGTGCTGTCTATTGCATCACAATAGGCCTTGCCTGCGGGGGATAAATCTCAATAAGCTTTTGTATTGTCCCATCACAATAGGCAATTAAGCAAATGTTCAAGCCTATTTCAAAAAGCGATGATAAACAGCAA
>JGI24021J15306_10002438_pt1 | contig 20083 bp, 9 predicted proteins | sample Ectturendosymbi1_FD_15306 | JGI IMG/M metagenome (IMG submission 15306)
CATACCAACAGAAGACATCATATATATCCACCCATATATATATATATATATACATATATTTAACCAACCATTCCAAGGCCGTAAGCTGCAAGAAGGATGTTGAAGAATGTGGTCATCATGTCCCCGACCTCGATGTTTCCATTAAGAACTTCGGTGGTGCCATACCAGAACGACAAGCCGTACATACAGAACATCGAGAAATAGAACAGGCCTAAGCTGAAGCCTCCCACCAAGTGTTTCTTAATTCCAACCGTCCTTGCATCACCCAGGTTGTTTGAGTACCTTTAACACATAAAAACATAAACTTACGTACCGCTCAGCAAACATTTCGTTTATCGCAAATACCGAATGAACTGTGGCAGCCTTTCAGCGTCACGACCGCGTCTTAAGTGTTGCACAAACAAAGTACCCGAGCAAACACGAACTTAACTTTATGTTTGAGGTGCCCGGTTGCTCTGCACCAATGGAAAATTGTGCGCTCGTACATATCATCGTGCCATGGGTGGCGGAATCTTTTTCAAAGTGGGGGAGGCACAAGCGCGCGTCAAACAAATTATAGCAAATTTTTGTGGTTTGAATTGGCAACTGTGACGTCACAAACATTGAAATATGACGTCATTACATATACACCGTATGAAGGTACACTATTTTAGACGATAATACAACACTATGAAAACGTATCGGTGAACCACCTGAAATTCAAATAGGTTGTTACAGGGGCGACCCAGGTCATTAGCGTCACTCGGGCTCATCATACGATTAATTCCGACTGACTGAATAAAACCGTTCGACGCTTGAGTCACTGCAATTTCCATTTTCTTTCATCTGGCTGGCATTATCGTTGCCCTGTGACGTTATGTTATGCAACAATAATTGAGAAATTCTCATGATAACTTCTCAATTGTTGAGTAACGTGCGTCACAGACCAATGATAATGCCAGTAAGTTCTCCGCTTACCTGGCTCATTCATATTAGCCCGAGTTGTTGGACAATTTATCGTTCGTTTGAAATTATTTTCGAAATGGGAACTGTCCATTGGATTGAACTTCAAATCCAATGTTCTATACAAATCCGTTGCTTCAAAAAACATTCAGTCCGATATGAATTATGTTTTGAAACATACTTAACTGCATACGACAGCTGGGACTCTAACGGATGAGCCCGAGTAAAGTGCGAGCGAACGAAGTCGTGAGGACGCCTACTACGAACGATATTTTTTTATTAAGGTCACCTGCAACATAAACGCGAAAGACCAGACATGGAACGAAAATATATGAACAGTGACAAGGCCCAAAGGAAAGAGCCCGAGTTAACAGCTTAGTGAAGTGGGACCGTTGGTGATGGCACAAATATACAAAGCAAGCAAGCTCGCGTTCTCCGACATAATAATCGAAGACTCGGGGGAAGCCCGAGGAGCCCGTGTGCCGGAGTTGTCACTGGGCTGTTAAAAACATCGAGAACACAGCATAAAAAACAAGCAAAAATGAAACAACATTGATGACTGTTTTAAACACATTCAAAATCACAACTTTTCCACATCTTGAACACAGAAGTATCATGACTGAATACTTATTCTACAACTGCATTAGATAACGGAATGCGAAGACAAGACAAAACATATAGCAACTAGCTAGTTGTCCGTAAGGATGACAATTGTGTTGCCAACGCAGAAATGTAATAGAGCTCTTTAGCGTTGCCAATGCAAAAACAAAAACACATTTGAAATTGATCTGTCAAATATTTCATTTTGCGTATAACATTCAGTAAAATTTCACTATTTAGAATGGTGTTGAAACGTTTGAAATTACACCAATGGTGTGGCACGAACTTTTCCTACACACAAGCATGGGTGTCGGAAGAGGGGCAGGAATTTAAAAATTTCAGCAAAAGAGGCTGTTTTCTTAGTTTCGAGTGGTAAAAAACAAATTGCACCACTTTTGGTACCCTAGAAAAACTGTTGGAAAATACACTAGTGGCCCCCGTGGAAAAATTCCTTCCGACGCCCATGCACACAAGTATGTAAAATTACACACTTTTTTGAAAAATTGTGCTGTATTAAACCACCTGGCAGCAATGTTCATCAACACCAATACGGTAAGCAATTCATAGCTGGTTGACAGACTGCGCACGGTGTATTCTGCCAAACAATTACGAAATTCTACCAAATTCACTGCCAAGTTACAAATAATATATTAGAAATAATATCGACAAAGCACAGTACTGCCAAAATTCTACAACATTTTTTCATTAAATAATTTACTTTAACACAGGAACCAATACTAATTGTGTTACTTAAACTTACGATAATTAGGAAAAATTCGAAATTTAAAAGTGGGAGGCCACTCCCCCCAGAAACAAAAGTGTTTGGGCAGGCCCATGCGAACCCCGGTTCCACCACCTATGCATCGTGCCAACTTTCCAACCGGAAAAACTACGTTTCCAAGGCATTTCCAAGGCACGAAATTCCTATTTATGTCAAAGCAGCAGAACACTTTTATAACAAACTCCAAGTGAAGAGTAGTTTTCTTAATTGTAGTTACCAGTTCCGATCCACATTCAACCAGCCAATCACGAGGTTTCGCAAATGTATAAAATTGCCTATGTCAGTTAAACAGCAACAACTACCAAATGTTTCATGCCTCTACCCTTTTAGAAGTAGCTACTATGGAAGCTGTTGAACTATAGCATGGTAGAATTTGCAACACCTTTAACCCAGATAGGAAACACGCCAGAATATCTGATGATAGAGAACAGAAGGCCTGCAAAAATCTATTTTGAAAAAGACTAATTTAAAAAAAAATGTCACAGGTTTTGTTTTAATGATTATGTTCAGTGAAATCAAACTAAATCAAACATCTATGAAGCAATCCATCCAATAGGATGGCCTACACGCCGATTCTTCTCAGTTCCGTAAACGGTACAACAAAACATTAATTTGTACAATGCATGTAACAAATAATCTGAGTCGACTATTCATTATACTTGCGGACAATTTGCTGTGACCAACTCGTTAAGTTTAATGATTGTGGCTGTGCAATAAGTTAAGGACCCTTCAGCATCACAAAAGAATTATCAAAAGTCAACAGCTTTTGACAACGTGGGTCTCTCCAAAAAGGATAAAATGTATATGCCAAAACGTAGAACTGCAATAACAATTAATTATGTAGTAAGGCTAAGCATATCCCCGATTCCAATGAAAGAAGGTTCGTTACGGTTCACTGGCGAACCACGACATAACATCATGTCCGAAAGCCCACATCAATAGAATTTATGAATGGCCTCACAGAAGCGGTTAGCAGTCGCAGAAATCAGCCACAGCAAAGCTTGCAAATAGTATAAAACAACTGAAAAACCGTGATGTTCTTATTACTGCATCGGAATTTTTTTATTTGGGCATTTTCAGTGTTGTATACTGAGCTAAAACACCATCATACAGCGCTACTAAGCAACAATTAAAAAACCAAGTGCTCATTGAATTTCCGCGGTATCCGGACTGCAGCCACCTAAACAACCGCCACCTAGAACTGCCACCTACGACAACTGCCACCCGGAGAACTGCCACCAAGGATATTGCCACCTAAGACAATCGCCACCCAGGACAACTGTCACCCGGACAACTGCCACCTAGGACAACTGCCACCTAGGACAACTGCCACCTAGGACAATCGCCACACAAGACAACTGCCACCCGGATAACTGCCACCTGCAGTAGGAAAACTGCCACCTATGTAGAACAATCGCCGCCCAGGAAAACTACCACCTAGGACAATCGCCACCCAGGACAACTTCCACGCGGTCAACTGCCATCTCAGAGGTGTTGTGGGGCGGGAACCAGGGTCGAGTCGTAAGGTGTCGGAGGTTGTTGGGTGGAGTCGGTGTCGAATTTCTAACAAAACTATGAGTCGGAGTCGGAATTTTTGTCCGACTGCGAATCCGGATGTCCAATTGGATCATTTTTTACATCACACTCCTAATTTGAAAATTCCTGTTGAAATGGTGCAACTTCTTTTGTAACTCTTGTTGAAACAGAGATTTCTTGCTGTGCACCACGATTTCCATGATTTCCATTAATTTTAGCATCCAAAGTTCATTCCCTTTATGTTAAGGAGCCGGAGTCGGGAGTTGGAAATTTGAGAAAGGTCGGAGTTGGAGTCAGATATTTTACCTCCGACTCCGCAATCCTGGCGGGAACACATTCCCACAATTTTTTCATTTTTTTATATGTAGTGCAATGAAAGTGAATATGATTCGTTGAAAATGTGTTTAAACATTGGTTTGAAGTGCTGTTCATAATCGCTACTTTTTAGGTGCGTTCCCACACTTTTTCAGCACTACACCCCTGTGCCATCCGGACAACTGCCACCTAGGATAGTGCATTTTACAAATAACATACAAACTATAAATTTAGTTTGATATACCGCGTTGCGGTATACGTGTAGGCGTTCTCGGTTGAGAACCTCTGTGCTACGATATTATTGCTTCAACATAGTGCAGCAAAAGTGAGTTGCAACGTTGCTGCTGGTGCCATGTAAGTTACAAATCAAAAGCCGAGGTAAAAGAATGCACAGAACAAAAAATGAACGGAAAAAACGCGTTAAATGAGTGCTTGGCATCAATACTATGCGATAATGTGCTTAAGATAGTTTTCTGTGAAAAATTTGAAAAGGCCAATGAAAAATTAAGTGTTCCACTGACTTACGAATGTGTGTGAAGATGTAATGACATCGACACGAGATTCTCCACCCAAAAATATGAAAGGTCAAGGTAACGCTCTTTTAAAGCGGTCAGGGGATGAAGAAACGTTTGTTACACCCGAGAATCTTGTGAAATTCAAATGGCTAGTTTTATTGCAATTAACGCAAGGAACTCAATATGCCTTAGGTGGCGGTTTCTCAGGTGGCGATTTTCCTAGGTGGCAGTTGTCCTGGTGGCAGTTGTACTGGGTGGCAGTTTTCCGGGTGGAACTTGTCCTCGGTGGCGATTGTCCTAGGTGGCAGTTGTCCTAGGTGGCAGTTGTCCAGGTGGCTGTAGTCCTAGAACCGATTTCCACACATTAATGGTGTAACTGACGGGGTTTTTGTCAGAGAAGGGTAGGAAAACATCGTCCACACTGACCCACAAGGAAATATGATGGCACAATACATAAACCTCTCGTTTTGAGGTGTAGTGATTGCTGCATGGCTGCGCTTGCAGTGGACTCAATGTAAGGCCTGTCCTACACAAACGTGTCCGCAGCAACGCTTTTCCTTGATCTCCTCCACGATGTTGCATGAGTTGCTGTGTGAATGGCGTGACCGGTCTCTCCAACAGTATATATGGGACAGGTATAAACATGAAATGCACAACATTAAACAAACTCATGGCGCATCGGTCGTCGCGCGCGTCACCAAGGACCATGCTCGGACTTTAGTCAAAGGGACGCGTTCGAAAAATTCGCAACACACTCCCCGACCAGCTATTCACAACTGGAGGTTCTGCGTTGCATCAGCTACGTATCTGGCAGGGTTGCGGAGTCAGAGCCGGAGTCGTATGGAGTCGGATGTTTTTGGGTGGAGTCGGAGTCGAATTCCTAACAACACTGGGAATCGGATTTGGAATTTGTGTCCGACTCCGACTCCAGATGTTGAATTTTTACATCGCATTCCTGCATTGGGAATTCTTGTTCAAATGGTACAATTTCTTTTGAAACTTTTGTTGAAACAGAGATTTCTTGCTGTGCACCACGATTTCCATTGATTTTAACAGTCAATTTCATTTCCTTTACGTTAAGGAGTCGGAGTCGGAAATATTGGAAAGGCCGGAGTCGGGAGTCGGAAATTTTGGAAAGTTGGAGTCGGAGTCGGAAATTTTGGAAAGGTCGGAATTGGAGTCAGAGTCGGATATTTTGCCTCCGACTCCGCCACCCTGCTTCCTGGCGAGGCGAATGGAGCCAGCACAGAGTGTTTCCACTCTTGGAGAGTTGGAAGCCACGTGAAAATGTCAATTTCGGCATGAGCTAGTAGTTGGTACCTGGAACATCACTTCGTTCACAGGGAAAAATCACGAACTGTTTGAGGAAGCCAAACGATATTCTCTGGATGCTGTTGGCATCGCGTCTTGGTTCTAACAGTGTTGAGCCGGACGATGGGTAGAAACGTTTCTGCCCTGGCGTTGAGCCAGCAGAGATTTCCTAGGTTGTAGTGGATATTATTGTAAGCTCTGTGCTGGCAAACTGTGTTGATCAATGGACCCCACTAGGCGGAAGGGTATGCATGTTGAGGTTGAAATTTTTGGGTTGCTCGAGGCACGCAAACAAGGGGAAGGGAAACCATGCATTTGCCTCCGACCTTTGCAGAAACATGTTTAGTTGTTAGGTAAAACAACAAGTTACAATCATTTTCCCCTCGAAAATATCATCTGGTTGCAACCGTGAAGGGTCCGGTACAGGTATACGGCCCAAGCTCAAGTGCACTCTACCCGCAATTCTTGGAAGAAATTTAGTGATGCCTTGCGAAAGGGTAAAACCCATGAATCCACGATCCTTTTGGGAAATTTCAATCCACACCTTGGGAACAATGCCGGGTATGGAGGGGTGTGATCAGCCGACATGGTGATCTGACGTTTCACTGGTAACGAAAATCTGCTGCAACTGCGCTGTCTCAACGCACTGTGCATTATAAACACTTTCTTTTAAAACAAAGATGTGCACAAGTACACCTTGTGCTTCTTCTTTGGAGCCAGTTCTTCAAAACACCTTGTGCTGATTTCTGCATTGTTTCTGATTGGTTTCTGCATAGTCTCAGCTGACTTGATCTGTTCAATTTTAGACATTCGTGCCAGAAGGGGTGCAGAACTGTCGACCGATCACCACCTGCTAGTCTGCAACTTGCATCTGGAAAAACCTCCGGGGCCTACACAAGCGTGCCGAATAACGCGATCTTGCCGAATAAAGGTGGAGGTCATGTCGGACAAATATGCAAGAAAGAACTTGGCAAACAGCCTATCGTCCTTGTTCCAAAAGAACTCCCGGAATGCACAGCGGACGTGGAGGTGGAGTGGCGGCCATTCAAAGCAGCTGTAGGTCCGTAGCTTCATCTCTGTTTGGGTATGCAGACAAAAACGACTTGGTGTAGTGAAAAATGGCAAAAAAGTAACCTCGTGGTGGAACCAACAGTTGAAAGATGTTGTTCAAGCAAAGAAAGTAGCCAACAAGCTATTGCTTCACAGCATAGCCGACTCATCTTTGGATTCGCAGTACGCTGAACCGTTAAAGTCCGCAGGCCTCACGGTGAAACAGTCAAATATTAATCTTGGGAGGATTTTGGACATTAACTGGATTCCAATTACTGGCTAGCCTACTAAATGTTCTGGCAAACCATCCGGCGTCTTCGCGGCAAAAAATCTCACTCTGCTTGATCCATCAAAGACTAAAATATTATCTTACGCAGCAATGAGGACATCCTTGGCAGATGGAGAGAGTATTGTATTTCAACCATCTTTCAAACCCAGTCACTATCACACCAATAAACACACACAAGATACTTTTGGGGGAGGAAAAACCATCGCCGTAGCTGACGTCCTCCTAGCTTTGAAAACACTGAAGTCTGGGAAGGCTGGAGCCTGCGATGAACACCGACCTGAAATGCTCTAAGCTTTTTAATCAAGTTCTTTGGCTGACTCGTGTTTGTCAGGTTGCATTGTGTTCTGCAAGGGCAAAAAAATTGGCGAACTGCGGTGATCATTCACATGCTCAAAAAGGTAGACATGAATGAATGCACCATCTGCCGAGGCATATCTCTGCTCAGACTCCCTCGAAAAGTGTATGCTTAGTGCATTGAAAAAAAGATGCCGAGAAATAATTGAACCAAAGCTGGATGATATCCAGTACTGTTCTCGTCCCGGTCGGAGCACTATACTACTGTACTACAGACCAAATCTTCATTCGCCAGAAAATTTTTAATAAACCTGGGGTGTTTGCCAAAGACGTCTTCACATGTTTTGTGGACCTCGCGAAAGCATAAGTCCGGGTTCCTTGTGAAAAGCTTTGGGGAGTGTTGCTGGAGTATGGTGCGGAGTACACTTAGTGCTTATCCACGGAGCAAATGTGTACCACAATTTTAAACTGTTTGTCACTGCCTTACTGGCTGTTTCATTTTGCTGTCATCCACTGACAGGTTGAGTGTAATTCTTATTCAAGCCATAAAATGAATGTTTGCACGGTTCAAACAAAGCCCTCGCTCGTTGAAGCTAAAAAAGGAATTTTTTGCACATCATTATGCCTAGCAAATGGTAATGGCCTTGTAGCAGACCATTAAACGCTTTTGAGCGATCGAAATGTGATACCTGAAAGCAGAAGGCACCTACTCCTCACTGATGCCAACATACTCATAAAAACCATCGTCGATATCCAACCATTTCCGTAATCTGCGTAACGAGGTCGTAAACTGCGAGGCAACGGTGTTGATGGGTTTTGTAACTACGGTGCATAACACCGTCGACAGCTGGCGCAGACTTATGCGAAAAACACCATAAACGTAAGGGTCTAGGACATTTCGGCGACGGGAAGTTATAGACGATGGTGGTCGCAGATGTTTTATACGAATAAAAGTGTGTTTTTGAAATACTTCAATGGTTAGACTGCAAAGGATGTATGCTTGATAAGCGTTTTTGTTGTCATCCTGAGGACAGGTGTGGTTTCTCTTCAGGCGGAAGTTTGGAAGAGCTTAGTGCGACCGTGACCATGTATGGAAGGAAATATGGCTTGTGACGTTCCTTTTTGCTGGCATGGGGTGTTTGCGAGTTTACACAAAAGTTAAGCCTGGACGGCAATCATTGCTTAACCTTTCACGTAGTTATTCTGATTGCATTTCACAGCTAACTTAAAAGTATATTTGTTCTCTCTTTCTGTCGGTTGCCTGTGGATTCGTACTTCCATCCTTTGCCAACAGTTGCTTCCCGGAGTGCGAACTTCTGTTCCAACAGCGGGGTGCCAGAAATTGCCTCTGGGCGAACGCGTACANGCGTTTGGCGGAGCGGGATGCCAGAGTTTGCTCAAAGGCAAACTCCAACTCACATACTTGCAATCTAATTCCAAGTAAGTATTTTCTATGGACGTCTGACAAGTTTTCTTGGACACCTTAGCCATGAATACGAACAGTAGAAATTTTCCTAGAGCAATTGAGCAGGGTTGACACTGTGCGTAAGTTCAAAAATTTGGAAGCAACAACGTTGATCTAAAGTCCATCGCCAAAACGTCCATCGCCGAAAGGGCGAACGCTGAAACGTCCATCGCTGAAACGGCGTCGCCGAAACGGCATTACCGAAATGTCCCATTCCGCAAACGTAAATATTCCTTATGGGTAATTCCACATAACCAAAAGATCAAAGTCTGCATCAACCCATTATTCAGGCATACGGTGGCAAATCCAGACCAAGCGTTTGTTGGGTGGGCAGTCGTATAGGGAGGCGGCAAGAAAGACAAAAGTCTTCACTTCTATAAATATCTCAGATTCTCTGGGACATTTGTTGGGTATCACACAAAAGTGGTTACCTTTTGTAGACCAAGAAATTGAATATTTTTTTGGATGAAGTACGCGATCTTTCTCAAAAATCACAATTCAAAAGCGCCATATATCAATAATTCACAAACTTTTGAAGCGGGCCAAAACGAAGGATACACATTTTTCACAAGCTGCACATTAAATAAGAACACTCTTGGTGTCCCAAACAATATTTTATATCTACAAAATGTATTTAAAAGATATATTGTATAGCATGCTGCCCGCTAGCGTTTGACAATGTTTTCGCTATCTGAAGGCAAGATAAGAAAAAAATGATGTCTGAAATGTACCACCGACTTGGTTAAAAGCAAAACGGTTATTCTTACACTAACAACAAGGCAACGCAAGTTACAAGATAGCAGTCTACAGTAAAATAAATAGCTAAATGACAATCACATTTCCAAACGCAGTTACATACGTGGCAAGTATATCAAGCGACAATTTAAAAACTGATTGAAAGACATTTGCTGTGACATTACTTCCATTTTAGGTAGCTCTGTTGGATATCGTAAAAAACAACCTCACAATCGCATGATAGATTTACACTTGGCCTAAAAGCATATTACCCTAAAATACATTTAACGCAACTTTTAACGCCACTAATAACGGTATAATTTCAAACAAGTGTCTTTGACTACTTCACCAGCTTGCACACTGCAATCTTAATGTAAATAAAGGAACATTAATTCCCATTAGTTCAGGTTTTAAAAAAAGTTGTAACACTGTTCAACCGCCAGCCCAGAAGCAAGACATCGACAGCCCAACCTCTGATATTTTGCATGACATACATAACACAAACCTTTTCACTTGAGATGTGCCTGTCTATAAAGATTTTTATCACTTTTAAGCCAACACCACCACAAATTTTGCCAAACAAAATTTTGAAATTGTTTATCGATATACTGTTTATCTGTTGTAGTTTTAGCGTGCTAAACAGTAAACAAGCTGAATATTAGCCGTGGGCTTTACAGACCACATACAGTTTGTCATTTCGTTATTTGAGGCCAAATTTGCATCACAGCTCAAATGTTTACTGCAACAGAAAGACATGTGCTGTTTCTTGATATACCTTAAAGGCCCCTGCAAGAGGTTGAAATAGCAAAAGATATGTACAAAGTATTGTTTAACTGCCATATTACTTCAAAATAGAAATAGTAACTTTCGATCAAGTCTAGAAAATTTACATGAATTACCAGTGTTTCTGTGAATGCCACAATAAGAAGGCAGTCTCAGAAAAGAAACTGCTGAAAAAGTCTGTTTTAGGATATCTACACAACCGTAATATCTGCAAGAAGTTTGATTTGTGTTGAGTCAAAAATAGTTTTGATCTTGTTTGTTACTGGTAAGCTACAAATTGGTACAGGTGCTATTTTTTCCTCCAGCAAAAGTATCACTAAATGCGGAACGGAAGTTTCGTAGACTTTTCGTAACGAAATGCAATTCATTTTCAAATATCGATGTCGTCACATCCCCATTGCAACATTTTTCTGCAAAATCGTGATCTCAGACAGGGGCGATTATAGCGTTATCTCAAGTCGCGATATTGGCGCCGCAACTACGGGCATATAACCAGCTTGGAACACCAGAGGGGCGAAGAGTTTTCTGAGGGCGTCCAAATTTTTTAAACTATGTCCAATGGTTCTCAACTATGTCCAACACATTTTTCCAGGGCGGGAGAAAAATTATCCAGAGGGTTTCGCTCCCCGCACCCCCTTAGTCACGGTCCTGCGCAGCTTTGGAGCCGAAGTTGCACTAAGCTTGACGTGCAGTGCACTACACTGAATGCGCCGGGAGAGGCTTTTGTAACTTTGGTCGCGCCTTTACCGGTTAAGCAAAGCACGCGCGGTCAGCAATCACATGGTACATGCACGTCATTCAGCAAACTTAACCGCACAAGCAGGTTGGTAAACAAAACTGTCAAACGATGGCTAGCAATTTACCTCTCGATTTCCCGGCGCTGACAACCAAAGGCAACAACCGTCCTGATCGCAGATATTGTCTCCTCCGCTATGGAACCCGCATTAGCGTAAGCGGCAAGTTCTTTCTTCGTGTAAGCGTTTGTTAACTGTGGAAAAAGAAAGAGCATGCCGTGATGACTTGTCAACAGAAAAAGAACAACACCTAAGTCAAAAGCTGACATTCACTCCGTTTCAGAAATAGCGTTTCTCACGAAAGCAGCTTGAATATTTTTTCCTGAGGACTCGTACAGTCTACCAAAATTTATATTGACGATTTCACAAACTTTGGGCACAATCGTTCATTTCAACCTCTGTGTTTAATAAACTGTACAAGCGATAAAAGTGAAAGGTTAATCAAGACAACCAACAAAGGAAAAACAAATTTAACAGACATGTATGAAGACTTGTGTTAGTTGTACTATTTTTGTATGGTTTGCCAGACTTGCAGCACCGAAGCAAGGCTTTTGTCACCGGAACACATGGCGTAATATTTATATTGACAGGTTGGTGACTGCAACCCAGTAGAAAATTGGGATTTATCGACCTAGTCAGGAAAACAGGGCTGTTCTTGTTGAATAGTCAGTAAAGCGATGAATTTGCGGCCCTTGCAAGTCCGATGTTGCCAAATTGAAGAAATCCCTTTTACGCCTTCATTCACTCGAGCTACGGGTAACTCTGCACTGAAATGAAGCGTTCGGACAAAAACCAGGTTCTTGTAAATGTACGGGCGATATTATCGACATTATTAAAACTGAAATTAAAGATGGTCCTTACATACAGTACAACTGAAAATGCAACCGACTTTTTGCTAAACAATATAGTACTCACCACAAACAACAGTGCGGACGATATACCGATCAGAGGCGCTACAGCCAAAGTCACCAGAGCAAGCTTCCAAGCATAGACCAATGCAATGGTTACACCGGTAATCGTCATACTGAAGTATTGGATCACCATCGAAACCTTTTCTGCCATTCCACTCCGTATCGTCCTGATATCACTACAATGTAAAAGCCAGTGATGACTGCCATGAGGTACTTGATTGATCACTATAAATATCTTTCACTTTATGGGCACGAAACTACAACAAAGTTTCGATGTCTCCTTGGAGTAGTCAATCGATCCACGAACATTGTTTCGGAAAGTAGGATATCCGATACCTGCAAATGAGATTTACCAGCAACACAAATCTTAAACATGTACTGTATTTATGCTTGGGAAGAAAAAGATAACCGCACAGTATGTGCAAGGTGGACCTACTTTTATGGCTGCCGAGGCTGGTTTTTGGTAAGCAATACACATAGTAAACCAGCACAGGCGAAGTGTACTGCGCATTTATCTACAGTGAATCTACTTTTCTAAAACAAGTTTGCCTATATTAGGCAAAGAACAGAATAAACTCATACATACTGTAGTATTTTTCAGAATTTGTTATTTTTCACCAAATACGCCCGCCTGCTTATAAGGAACAGGAAGTTAGAAATAATAGAAACAATAATAATTATGTACATTCGATAAAAACTTATCAATTACTCCACGTGAGCAGACATAACGAAACGATGCGTTTGTCACAATGATCCTGAAACTATATTATGCATTTAGAAGCTTTCACTGATAACAGCCAATACAAAGGGAAGCATACCCTCGTAAAAAAATTCATTTAACACTGTGCACAAGTTTTGCGAGACATTCTTAACCAGTTTGCGCACCAGTGACAGAACCTAATCCCGCTCAAGCCAAGTCGAAGCAGGACAGTGCGTTTGAACGAAAATTTTGAAGCCTTGCCAAGTACTACCTGTAACACTTAAAAGCACTGGAGAATTTAGTTTAAGGAAAAGAAAGCAAATGCAGCGGATCAGCATCTCACTTATATGTAGCTGAAAACTGCTGGGCAGGTTTTCCTTGCGATGGTTCGTTTCTGCGACACTCGAAGCAGCTCAGCTATAACAAGCAATTTATGGCCATTCATCACGACGATGATAATATTTTCCTCTTATAATGCCCTTGCTTCCGCAGGTGAACACGTTACAGGGAACAGAAACCTTGACTTCAAGAGACGCGAACAAAGTTCGCAGAGAGAAGTTGTATTGTTACTCGGTCAAGAGAGGTAGCGTGTGACTCGCTTCTCTTCATTTTACTTATCTATACTAATCCGGTTAGTTTCAAGCTGAAGGACTACCTCCTAGTCTCCCACACGAGCTGCCTCCAGATGTTGCGTTTATAAGGAGCCAATAAAGTCCAACAACGGAGTGCTAAGTTTGTCCCAGCTCTTTCCCACGCATACGACTTCGATGTAAAATTGTACATCCTCCATAACAGCTGTTGCGGACGAATCACGCGGAGCATGCATTACCGATGAGTGACTGCCACAGAGACTACAATAAGATGCTACCTCAAAATCAAACCACGTTAGTGAGAGATCTTGATGACAACTTTCCTTAAATTAAATCTTTGGCTTTGAAAATTATGGCTCAAAACTCAATTATCGACTAGTTAGGTGGAATCGCAACATATAAACTACATGCAGCATCACTTCCGCTTAAAGACAGCCCAAAAAAGGTTCCAGCTTTATTTAAAAGGGCTCTGTAAATGACGACGAAATTTCGGAAAAGGTTTCGACGGTTCTACCAGCCTTTAAATTAAAACTTATGAGCAAGAACAGCACTTTGGTCGTGAATTGCATACTGCTTTAACTTGGCATTATACTACTTTGGCAAAAATCAAATCACACAAGCCTGGAACACAAAATTTTACAGTGAGCCCTTGTAGGAACTCAATTGTTTGCTTTTCTAATTCATTCTTTCAACCATGAAGTTTTTACATATATTTAAATCACAAAATGCAAGCAAAATTGAAGTATTTTTATTTTTTACTACTTTTTGCGTGATTTTAAAGAACCATACGTAACACAACTCACATCCTTTACGACAATCAATGTCTCGTGACGAAACTTTTGTGACATTCGTCACATGGCGGTAGGAAGGGAAAATCCCTACGGAAAGCCGAACGGAGAACAATTATCGGAGTAAAGCACAAAAGTCTACTTAGAATAGACACAGATACCCAGCTAGGGCAAAGGTTCCCAATCATTTTTGAAATAGACACAGAAAACGAAGCTAGGGCAAAGGTTCCCAACCCTTTTTGAAGCTGGCAAAAACCTCCATTTCATAAAAATAAAGTGATGTTTGTACCCCCTCGTTTCAAAAAAAGCGTAGAAACGACAAAAACAACTCGATTTTGCAGTATCTTCATTTTTTTAATGACTACTCTTAAGATATAGCCCTGTTGACAGCACAACAGAAAACACTCAGTTGTAATTTTTACTTTTCATACCTTACTGGTCATTAGAAACAAACCTAGTGACTTTTTTGTTGCTGCTTCTATGAAATTATATGCTCATACCTTGGCACACAATTATTCAGTGCCACACGCAATCGTTTGAGAGGTTCAAATTGTTCCGACACGTGATTTTCAACTGACGTAAAGACGAAAATCCAGATTCGCACAAATATGTTGTTGCAAACAGCACTAGAACAGCCAGGTCTTTTGTGCATAATTTCTGGTAATTTTGCTTGGTTGAACACCAGAAACTTTTGCGTTCCGTAACATCAAACAAAAATCTCGCCATAATAAACATTTAAAACGTCACAATACGCTCACAATTGCATTACCGGCCATCTTCAGCTTGGTAACCGCAGCATGAAGCAGAAATAGCAACGAACGCATTTAAGTCGTTAAAATTCTCACTTTATCTGGAAGATTTTGGCTGGGTAATGTTCTCTTGAGAAATACCACTTGCAAGTTTTCAAAATTCTTGGTTCCCTTGAAAAAACGTACATCCAAGAACAAACAAACTCTCACCCTCTAAAATCGCATTTCGGATCCCCAGGGGTCCAGGAACCTCCGGTTCGGAACTGCTGAGTTAGGTAATGTTCCTTTGGCCGAAACGTGTAGCGCAATGATTTAAATGTAACTATTCAAAACGCAGTACCACTCCAACAACGACACGTACCATCCACAAGTAAACTGGCTGCAACACTTCGTAAAATTTTTCTGATCTGCGTCCAGCCTTATGCTTGTAAAATAGCTCAAGTCAATCGAGTTACGGATAAAAATTACTCGACCCCAGTTGCTGCAGGCAGTCACGCAATCTCTGATGTTGGCAGCTTGTTCCTGGCAATTTGTGCATGAAATACTATGCACTGCATGAAGGTGGCACATTAGACGTGTTTATGAAATGCTTTAGTTACGAATGATTTTTTGCTCTTTGTCCATCGCGTCTCAAGTTTACGTTTTTAAAGTTGGTACCAAAATGTTTTCCACTGAAATGGACAAAAAATGACTGCGCAAATTATATCTGAACAAATGTTCCTTCGGACAATTCCATTCGAAAACTAAGAAGGCGCGATTTAAAAGTTTATTGCAATACCTATTACTTTAGTTAAAAACTATCTGCAAACAACTGTTTATAGTTTACGCAGTAAAAATTGCGGATTCACCTTTTTTCTGAAAATAAAACGTTCTGGCAAAAAGAAATAATGTGGGCAAACAAGGCCTGTCAAGCACGTCGTTAGGGTTGTAAAATCTTGTAATCGTGCTAAGGTACACAATTCCGCCGCTCAAGTCACCAAAGTAATGTTTACGTAGTGTGACCGTTTCAGAAAACAATGTCCAATTCGTGGAAGTTAGCCCGCTGCGCAGTACACACGCTTTCCTGCAATCATCGTACCGCAGCACGTGACCATGCATCGGTTTGTAACAAACGCCTCGAGCTAATCACACCGGCCTTGCGCAGCTCGGTTGGAGCCTGTTGGCACTGCGGATTCAAATTGCATTGTAAGTTGACCTGTAGCAATTCGACTTAGCGAACACATTTCGAAAATTTTGTAGTTGCTGTTTGCTTGCTTTGTCGAACTATTGTAGCAAAACAATAAACCTTTGTGACGCAGTGAATCCTGACTAACCAGCTAGCTTATCCGTTTATTCGAGTTAATGAATAAATAATCCCGTATTTCGTAGCGTTCTAAGCAATGGTGTAACTAGGGGTTTGAGCCATGGGGTGGAAACTCAGCTGAAGGGAGCCCACTGACCAACACTCAGAAAAAAGCTGAGATACGATAGTCACACCTGATGTGGATGCAGTCCCGTCGCCACGGGAGGGGGAATTGGTGGGCTTAGCCCCTCCAAACAGAGCACCAAGTCCTCAAAATTGAACTATAAATCAATGGAGCATTTATCTATATTTCAATGTTCAGCCCCCCTGCACAAACGCTAAGCCCCCCTATTGAAGACTTTCTGGCGACGGTTCTGTGTGGATGTCTCCAATAAACCCGAAATCACAGGAAAACACTCAGAAAAACGCAAAAAACAACCTACTAAAAAACAAAGAACCCAAAAAAACGAAATATAAGTTAAGTGGGGGCCCGGTTTTTACATTTGGCTTGTCAAGTGTCAAGGGGGGGCGATTCGCACCCCTTCCCTCCGTCAGTTACGCCACTGGTTCTAAGTAAATGGTATCTGTGGTAATAAGCATCACTTCTTGTGGGGAAGTCTGCTGATATTCTTGACGACGAAACCTGTTTTTCTGTATTCTTGGATAGGGTCTGCTGAGATTTAATCACGGAAAAATACTTTACCAAAACCAACGTATCGAAACCAAAAGCAGCACCATAAAAAGTAACAAAAAAATAAGGAAGATTACATCAAGTATGGTTTTATTGCTTCTGGACCTGAGGAGTGCCAGCAGCCTTTGTGAATCATCTGCAGCCCTACTCTATCAAACGAAGCTCTTGCTCCAAACAAATGAAGAAGTCGTTTGGAAAAGAATCATCCATCTTTGAAGAATAAACCAAAACTTTACTTTGAGAGTCTCGTATCACAGCAAGATAAATAAATACCTCAAGTTGCCAGAAATGGGCTTGCTTGCAAGCTACAAATTCGCTTAGTTGTTGGCTAAACGACAAAAAGCGCATACAAATGCAGAATCAGTTGCTGCACCAGCCATATTCATTATTGTCGAAACTATGATTGAGAGTGATGCCGCAGAGAAAGTGAACAAATTTTTGATCAACAAATGAAACAATTTCTCGATCAATTAAGGAGTGTCTATACACAAACGATCAAGTTGTTGAACATTTCGATGCAGAAGATCAATTGGCTTTGCTATGGGCTCTGCAAGTGGATAACCTACTGATAGTACCGGAAAAGCTCACCTTCCTGCATACATTCGATTCATAAGAAATGCAAAAATTTGTCAGCAGATGCTTGTTTCGCAGAGAATTGAAAACCAAAACTACAGGGGAGGATATATTAGAGTTGGTTAATGAAAATATTTTGTTTTGGAACTTGCAGTGGAAGAACTGTGTTAGTGTTTGCACATCTATATAAGGAAAAAATAATGGATTTGTTGCGTACGTGCGCCAATTTGTTGCGTACGTGCGTCATTCTGCATTGCATTATTTACAGAGAAGCTCTCATCTCCAAACCTTTGCCAACAAATTTGCATTCAGTTATGAGTCAGGTTATTCAAGTGCTAAACTCCATAAAATCTCGACGCATTTGAAGTCAACCTTTTTCTAAGTGAAGGATGCGGAATACGAATGTGTGTTGCAGACTTTCTAAAGGAAAAGTGTAAAAGCTTATGTGCCAACTGAAACCTGAAATTAATTCCCTAAATAATTTGAGGTTTCAGTTGGATTTCAATTAAAAGGTTTCAAGTGAGTTTCAACTTAATTGCAGGTCTCAATTGAAAAATACCTTCAGGTTTTGTATCCCTGTTGAACTTTGATGGTTAAAAATTCAGTTTCTTTCAGGGTTATTTGACAAACTGAATATTTTAAATTCAAGCTTAGAAGGGCCATCAGAAAACGAAATTCCTGATGCGGTTCTACTGTTGATCAATGTTCGTTGAAACTGAGGATTATTCCAAAAATACTGCATACACTCACTGATCTGCAGTTACCACTTCGATATCACTTAGCAGAGTGGGCGTAAACAATTATAACAGGTATTTAATCCATGAGGAGAGAAAAGAAACTACCAATCTATCTACCGAAGAAGAACAACTCATTGATTTACAAAACAACATTTTCTATCAATCAATATTTGCCCAAAGTAGCAAAGATGAGTTTTCGTTGTCCTCAAAGGAATCTTACCCAATGGTCCGCTCGAAAGCTATCAAAATTATCTTACCAATTGCACCTTCATGGCATTGCGAGTGTAAATATTCAGCACGGGCTGAAAATAGAAGCAAAAAGAGAGCCAATCCTATAAATTTAGCCACAGGAGAGGAAATGTTGAGGAAGACTAGACTGGTTTAGACTTTAGCTTCAGACTTACCATGAAAAATAACCCCGGAACCCGGATGATCACTCCTGTGGCTAAATTTATAGGATTGGGTGTTTCTTAACCAGAGTTTAATGGATCGAAAAGTTGCTTTCCACAGTACTCGTACGAAAGGTGTGAAAGATTGTGACAAAATTTGCACGAATATCTTTTGTGTTGAAATATGTCACATTCGTTACCAACTTTTTTTCCGAAACAACTTGCAATGATCCAAACAGTTTTCATAGTTGAGTTCAATATCAAACGAAATACCCGTATACTTGTAGTTTTAAAACAGCAAGGTGAATCCGCCAACTATGGGCGTTTTCAAGGCATAACAGCAGCTTATAGGATCTGGGCTTGCATAAGGGCATTGACATAATAGTTGTGTCGTCACGAATATGCTTGGATTCGAACGATTTTGTATCGTTTGGGTTCGTACGAAGTACTTCTTGCTTACGAAGTACGAACCCAAATAACTTTATTTTTTGCTAATCCTTAAGATAATGTTTCAACCAATGAAGGCATGTTGAATAAATGTTTTATATTACAAACAGGGACATTTCCTTTGGTCTTGATCGAATTTTTGGCGCAAATAAGCCGATGGCNTTCGTTAGAATACAGTACCTTCTTCCCATCTTCTGCACTCCGTTCTTTGTACATTTTTGCCCATCAAAGACTTTTCTTTCGCATTTTCTCAGTCAAAAATTGCTGTTTGTGCTTTTTATGCCCTTCTGCAAGCTAAACCTGTTTGCAGTTCGTTGCTGGGTTTTGCGAGGTCAAATTTACTCTGGTAAGCATCATCTGTTGAGGCTGTCTTTCTTTTTGTACGCGTCGTCCTTTTCGGTTCGGTGTAAATGACACTGTGTTTTTGAATTGCCTAATTACACGAGCGGCTGTGCTTCGACTCACTCCAACTGTCTTGGCATTATTCCTCGATAACACCTGACAAAGCTGATGGAGGATGAAAATATGTCAAGGTCTTTGGAATAGTATGGGTTATTTAATTTAATTTCAACTGTCTGCCAACGTAAATACCACTCAAAAAGAGTCAGGATGAGACCACATGGCCCAATCAAAACAAAAGACCAATTTACGTCGTCATATCTGTGTTGATTGCTTACGACACACATTCTAAGAATATCGGTCTTTTAATAAAACAAATGGTAATGGTTTATTGTTTCATATGACTCAGCCAATAAGCAGAAGCACCATAAAAGCCATCGCATGCAGTAAACCAGCCATTACTGAACATTAGAGCAA
>JGI24021J15306_10002439_pt1 | contig 20083 bp, 11 predicted proteins | sample Ectturendosymbi1_FD_15306 | JGI IMG/M metagenome (IMG submission 15306)
ACGTGAAACACTATAAATCAATGGAGTTTTGGTAAAGGTCAATCCCCCCGGTTGCACAAACGCAAATCCCCCCTATTGAAAACTTTCTGGTGACGGTTCTGCTACTGATATTGGTAATACATTTTTATGACGTTTCTGTCACAGTCCATAGTTCAAGATTACAAATGCACTACCAGTACTTGCAATGATTCTGTGTCGACGAATTCCCAATTACTTCTAATCCACGGTTCCGATGAGATGGAGCACGTTAAACCTTAAAAACTGCAATCAAAACTACTAACGATTCAAAGCAAACCCAATTCAAGCGAAGCCTGTAATCGGAATAAGCGCAATAATTGAATTTCAGTTCAAAACTACATTAATGTTAAGCAATGCGTCCAAAAACGTACCTGGGTAAACCGTTTTGTTGCATTTTGCACACGGTGGATTCATACTTGTTGATCAAATGTATGAAACCTAACACAGCGCTAAGTGATTCTGCAACAAGAGCAGGTGAAATGTTACGCAAAGCATAATTTTCAACTCCAAGTTTTACCTGTTTAGATGTTCTATTTCGGCAGTTTCTGCAGCATGTTCAGCTTCCTCACTATACTAAGTAAGATAATATATTATGATTACCCGGCCGCCTGATTCATAGGCCTTGCTGAAAGTGTGCTGGGTGAGCGAATAGCACTGAGTGGTGCATTAGGAGTTGTGCACAAGAATGTTGTTGCAATTGCCCAATGTAGTATGTACATATTTTGAAGCAGCTAAACCATGATGCCTAAATGTAAATTAGCACTGACAGTGAAAACGCCAGCACAGAAGCATTTTAATCTTACTCTTTGGTGTTGCCACTTCCGCCTTTTACAGGAATGCGTCACGCAGTGGCAACATCAGCATGCGCATTTTTAGCCTCATAAATGTGTCTTTCTCCTGAACTAGGTCAAATCGGTTAAAACAAAAACAGTCTTGAACCGGATGGGATTCACCCACACAACTCACCTTCTTTCGACTGTGTTGACAACTAACATTCGCTTGCAATTCACCGCTGCAACATTCTTAAATCATTCACAACAGGGCTACTGGATCTAGGAGGCCTTGCTGCAAGCTAGCATCCTTCTATGAGCGAAACTACGCCGTCCATTACGAACTCGTGACCGCGTTTTCTGCACGTGGTCCCGAAAAAACATAAATCGATCGCGTTGAACGACTACTCCAACCGCAAGCTGGGCACTGCCATTCGCAATGAGCAACGTCTGGCCGAGTTTTGTCGTTCAACTCCAAATTAAACGCTGAGCAAAGACAAAATGTCGGTAGTATGAATCAAACTTTTCAAGCTTACCAACGGATATTTGCGGTGAAATTTGAATGATGCAACGTAACGGAAAGTTTTTCAAACCGACCGACTTAATTTTACCTATTTCCTGGTTTTGGGTTAACAATGTTTTCAAATCATTTTAGGTGATTGAGTAGCTTGGAAGTTTACACTGCCTGATTGTATTCGCATTGATTGGGTGCAAGTGAGCTTACGCGCACCACCGTGGCGTCCAAATCGATTTTCCTTGCTCGTTATACGCAATGATGTAATATAGTTTCGTTGCAAGTTCATTTAAAAGCGGGTTGGTCTGGTCGTTTTCGTGGTGAGAGGTCAACTTTTTCCACATCCTTTCCAGTTAGTTTCAAACGCTTTTTGTTTTTAGGTGATTGCAGCCAACATTCTAAAGGCAGTATTATTTTCACAGTAATGAATTATTCACATGAAATTTCACACTAAATAAGCCGGCCTTCATGCTGTTTGCTGGCAACAGCTTGTAGCTCAACCATAAAATCTTCAAAGTACATATAGCATTTACCTCCGACAATGCCACTCACGCGTCTGGAAATCACAACGTTCCTGAAAAAAATGTCGAGATTATAAATTTCCTTCACTGCAATTTATGAGCTGATTATTTCAGGTACAGCTACCCTGATGCCGAAAACGCTTCGCAGATGTCAATGCGTCAATTGACCATAAGAAGTAGGAAGGACTGCATACGTTGGGTTTGGTGAACAATGAGGATTTGTTTTGTTGAGACCTAACTTATGCACAATATGGAAAAACCACTTCTTTATCCTGCTTGATAACGATAACCAGTCGTCAACGTTGGCGCTGAAATTCATTTTCAAATGTACAGTACACAACCTACAATTACGGGCGAGAAGCGTTCGCGCTGATTTTTTCTGCAGTTGGTATTCGGCGTCCCGAAAATGCGGTTTTTGATCGATCTTTTCAGGCAAGCGCCAGTTCCTAACACCGGTTTCATGTTCGTGCGGCAGAACGTTTTAAACGCAAGAAGATGCACGTGGCTGGCAGCCGTCCGGAACGGCGCTTGCAAAGCCAGAAAAACGTAAGCGGACAGCTGAAGCCAAACAAGTGGTGCAGTTGGGAAGATGGCCGTCAGGTAAGTCGTTATGCCATCTTTTACGTGGCACCGATACATAAAAAGTGAAATTAGTCACAAAATTCCCAGTTGTCTTCACTATATAGTAACCATGCTTCTTTTCGTAACAATCTATTCTCCCCACCTGATGTTTTGACGTTGCACGTTACAGGGCCAATAGCTATGGTTATCGCGGTAAAATGCGAATATTGTCTTAGGGATAACGGAATCATTGGCAGGGCTGCAGTGATTCAAGTCAAGATTCAATGGTTGACGCTTGTGTCGGCATGCTATGATGTTGCATTGTGCATTTCCTGCAGTGCAACCGTCTTTTCGCGGTTTCGTACTATCTACGTGCCTTTCCGCTCGTGCTGACACGAAGCAGGACGTGTAGGACAGCGATACAACGCGTGCAGCAGAGCACGCAAGGCAAAGCTATCAAAACAACATGCATGCGATTACTACGTTTCGCTGGCCCGCATTTTCTTTTCGCTCAAGCATGAAGCTGATTGCAGGTTTTAGGCGGACGGACACCACGGCACGTGCACTGCGTCCTGTGATGGCATTTCGCAGCGACACGGAGCAAAAACTACAGCCTCAAGACTTTTTGTTAACCGGCCCTGCACAATTCGCGCCTTGTCCACAGACAAGGACAACGAGCGTCTCTTGGAGTAAGAAGAGTGGATATGAGATGGCACTGTGAGTGCCTCTCCATCGTTGGGGTTGAAAGGTGGATCCACTGCCGCTGAGCGACTTGCGAGAAAATTTCACCGTACACGCCTGGGCAAGAAGCACAAACTAGACTTCGGCTTGTCGCTAATTTCAAGGCCCAAAAATGCACTCAGCGATTTTTATGTGCTTCAAGTTGAGGCAAAAAGTATCGCTTTTTGTTACTCAAACCCGGCTTGTGGAATTTAACAATATATTCACTGTCATTTGTGCGTAGTGCAACAGGGGTAAGTTAAACATCTTTCCAACAACAATTTACCAAATATACACATCGCAGTTGTGTTGCAATGTTCCATTAAAACCAACTTAAAACACATTTATATACAGCGTATACGGTTCGGTGACATGTTCCGTTATTCTTCATTTGTTGCATATAATTTCCCTGATTTGAATCACACTCAAATTTCAATTAGTATACATAAAAATCCACCAATAATTCGGCGAAACAAAGTCAAGCATCAATCAGTTTTTCAAACTGCACATGTTCGGATGCACAAAAGCACCTTCTTATGGACAAAAATGAAAACAGGGCAAGATACACTGAACCGACCACAAAAAATTTTATCTTAGACATTTTACTCCCTTGTGCTTAGTGAGTACACCTAACCTGCGCCAGAAACATTAAGTGTTGGAAAATCACGGGGGACACTACTGCTGTTAAATCGTTTGGAACTTGCTATTTGAATCACCTCTTGCCTTTGCGTAAGCTACAGCCCCATTCAAATCTTTGCTGGAGAGCAAATGGCGCGTTAAACAATTCTGTTTCTAGCGATTTTCATGAAATTTGATACGGAACGTTTACTATATGTGGATGCACATCTGACGTGAAAGCATTTTGTCCTGGTTTTATTTGACAAGGTCAAGCGCTAATTGCAGGTGGTGCAGATCGACGGCCTTGCCACGTATATCCATCAACGCAACAGCTACCAGAAGAAATTGTGAGACAACATATGGCTAATTGAGGCCTTCCAGCAGCAGACCTTAAAATAAAGCTTTGTTGCTGGTTTTCAACAAAAAGAAACTGCCGGAAGGTTTGAAAAACTATCCTTTCTAATCAAACGACAGGAATATGGGGTTCCTACACAATTTTGAAAATAAATTTCCAGAATTTTTTCAGACATTTTCCGGACTTTTTCCAGACCTACCCTTTCCGTATGACCTACCCAGGTCAAATAGAGGCACTATAATATTTAAAACGATATAAGTAAAATTATATCAATCTTTAATAAAATTGTATGTCAGAAAATCAAGTATGGAAATTTGTTTTCTTTTTCCATCCTAACAGGCCTAAAATTTTTTTTCCAGACTGGAAAATGACAAATTTTTTCCATACTTTCAAGGCTGCGTAGGAACCCTGGGAATACCGCTGAAGCGTCATGAAATATTCAGCGTCGCAACAGAGCATAAACCTTAATACCATCTTGGCAGCGTGCATGAGCTGCGAATGAAGAATCCTACTGCCACTGTAGTCGCATAAAAGCACCCGAAAGCACATGTTGCCATTATGAATTATTTAGTTACAAAACCTTTTGCTGAATTTAAAGTGACAAATTGCACAAGCACACACTTTTGCGCAGTCAGTATTTCCGCGACGTTTCTCTTGGACAGGGTGCCATCAGACAATAGTTTGTGAATCGAGAACTGGACAGCGCCATGCAGTATCGCTTATTTGATGTGCAGGATTAAATGCTACTGCCGTTTCCGTCTTAACAACTGAAACGGTAAATCATTACAACAAGAACTTCAAATGCGATCATTTCGGTTTGCAAGGCTAGCTGCTGCGATTGCGACGAAGTTTTAAGCACAGGGAACCGGGTGCTGTGCATAGACGTCTTCTCTACGGCTCTCAAACATAAGCAGAAACTGAACTCCAGAGGCTATTTTTCTACATCATGCTGCTGCTGTTTCTATGTCGTTTTTGTACGTTCCGGCCGACTTCATTTCTGCAATCTAAGTCAGGGCACCAAGCTGTTGACCGGCAGCTTTTAACAAACGTTGGAGAAATTGCCTTTACTACACGGACTCCAACTATTTCTTCTTCGATGAAGTGTTTGAAAGGAAACGTCTACTTGGGCAATCTATTTTAGTCTTGCAGACCGCCGGGTTAGCAACTCCGTCATGGCTTGATAAGAAGTTGCCATGCAAAAAATGAGCCGTTTGATTTTGGTGCTTAAATTTAGGTGGACATTTCAACATCTGCAAATGCTAACATCGTAATTTTTCACAAATTTTATTGCGCAGAGTGAAAAAAAGGCTATTTCGAAGAAGTTCATATTACGACAACTAGTGTTCGGAAATTGTTGAAAAGGCATTTGACGACAAAAAATACAACTCATGGCACACAATTAAAATACTTAACGACGTGGTTTGGTTTTTAAAAACACAACAAATCAACTACCGGACCTTGAAACTGACTAGCCCGAACTATCAAACTGACTAGCCACATAAAAATTAGTGGTGCGTTGAAGAGTTTGTTTTAACAGTTTGTGTTTTCCATGACTAATTTCACTGGCACTTCGTGTTTAATAAATGCAGGGACAAAAAAGATACAAAGAAACAAAGTTATTGAGGGAGGTGTTGCTTCAGCGAATGTTTTCTTGTGTCCCCTGTACTTCGCAGTGAGAAATCTTGCAACGTATCCTGGTTCAACAATTGCTTAATTGCGGATTGAAATAATACCACAACCACACTTCATGGTCGGCTTGATACCGGAAATCAGTGCATCCGCTTTGCAGCTTTCCTAGTCACAAACATGTCTCGATCCGGACCTTTCATACAGCGCAAGCACTGAACAAGAACCAGTTTATACGTAACACTGTCTTGGCGGTTCTTCCATTTGCCAAAGTTCAATGGTTTTCCTGTTATTGCATTTGTATGTAAAATTGAAAACTGCTTTCTCAAGCCTTTAGAATTAGAATCTTGTTGTGCTGAAAAGTCTTGAAGTACATTTCCATTATCCTAGACAATACACGCCACAAGACGTTCTTTTCAACCTGTTGCCACAAAATGTGAACTTCAATTGCCCCACCCGCAACGCAAGCAATGGGTATCGGTGTGAAACGAGAGCATTCTCAAAGCGACTGGTATTATGGACCGACTGACAGTCGTTTTGAAAACCGACTAAAAACACCAGGTTGTGACTACCGAATCAACGAAATTTGAACTTTCTTAGAAAAAAAACTTTCCAGTTGAAGCTCTCCAAAAAGGCGTTGCTATTAGAACTATGCAAATCGTTACACAGTATTGTGACGAACAACTGAAAATACGCACGTATATATCAGCCGGCTGGAGTACTGCTACTGCTGCATAGCAGCCAGCTAGTCCAGGATCTTGTACCACCAGGTCTCTTAAAAACGCTATGCAGTATACTAAGCATTCAACCTTCAGATCTTCGCTATCTCATCAGCGGAACGCACAGCTTGAAACCTGCACTACAGCCTTCCCTGCCACAGCGATCAGACTTTCAGCTTCTCAAGCTCTGTAGCAAAACTGCTTGGTTGAAGATTGTCGAGAAAAACTGGTGGGTATGTTCAGGCGNCCCTGACTGAATTTTCTGTGGACGTTTCTGCCGTTTTGCTCTGGGCGATCATTGCCGGCATTGCGTTGCGCGATGAACAAATGCTGCGTGCATGGATGGCTCAACGTTGAGAACGCAACCAATTTTAAGCGTTGCAGAAGTTCTTGCAGAGAGAGTTACTTCAAATGTAGCAAATTGAACGCTTTATTTTGCAAACATAGACTTCGCAACTGACTTTGAAGTGGCTGTTCGTCAAAAAATGATAATACGCTCTCCACATAATACGTCGGGATGCCATCGAAGGTCGACGTACAGTTTTTAACCCGGAGTACTAAATAGCTTCTCAAACTTTAACTGCGTCTCTCTGCATATTGCCCACTTCCACTACTGAAAAGAAACAGTTTTTGATATGCTAACCTAACGCGACTTTACCCCACTTTTAAAGGAACTTTATAACCTGCCAACACTTCACAAACGAATGTGACAACTTTGACTATAAGCGGTATTTAGTATAGAGCACATTCGCAGTATTGTAACTGTTGCTGAAACGGAAAGTACCACAACTAATTCATCTGCTGCTAAATACCGAAATTAAGAGCGGGAATTAAATCCGTTGGGCAATCCGATCAACGATATATTGCATCGAATTTCCTCTCACAACGCCTTACACTAAGGATGGCCGTACTACCACGTTACCGTTTTCCGGCTAACCTAAAACTATGAAATACCTGCCGAAAATTGCAGCAGCTATAGTCTCTATATGTACAGTACAGCAGGGGTCGGCAAACTTTTTCGCACTGCGGACCGGTTCCAGCCTGGCATTATTTTGCGGACCGGCCCTCAATAAAATAATGAATGTTTGGCACATGCAAATTTACTACAACTCGTAAGTCATCATGGCACTGATTCAGTGAAAGATCTGGATTTGCTTTGCCGCAATAACATGCTCCGACCTGCATGGTTGTGGTAGTCAATGGCACCCGCAATGTGTTTCTCATGTCAGCCGTTCCAGTCAATTTTGGACCAATTTGTCTTTGCTTCCGGACTGCCCGGTAACCATTTCTTCACGGGCCAGCACCGGGCTGCGCCCCGGTGTTTGCCGACCCCTGTCTTAGAGAACAAAATAAGGATACTGACAGTTCGCGAAAGGCATGAACCTGCAGTTGGAAATCTCAGATCATAGAGGAGCCATGGAGGGGGCGACATATGAAAAAGTGTTCGATTGAAGTCTGAGCTGCTGCTTAAAATAGCAAACAAAAGAATCAAATCGAAACAAATAGCACTTCCGAATAGTGTCTAACTTCTTATTGCCCCGAAACGTAGCGACACACCATGAGAGCTGTTTTGCCCCTGCTTAATGACGCAGTGCTGCTGTTAGCGTGCTGCTTTTTGTGCAGTGTTGCGTGACTAGCAATAACAAGTCGTGCAGCGACTGCGGCAACCTCAACAGCGACTGGCTGGAGCAAGCTATTGGCAAGCATGAGTTTGCGACGCATCAATTAATTATGACAGAGCATTTGAAAGCGCGTTCGCTGTACCCCGCCTAATCAATCAAGAAACCATTTTCTGTAGGGGAACTGACAGCTTTCACTATCACTGCCCTGCTTGCAGGAGGTCGTCGGCACATGGCGAGCAAGATGTATCGTAAAACTCTGCTAATGACATAAAATTGCATTTCTTTGACGCAACATCGCTGCAGGATGACTTTGACTCATATTTGAGGTGGGACTTGACCCAAACAAACCACAAAATTGTTCAAGCCAAGCTTGAAGGCGAAACATACTTTCGTTAGTTTGTCTACAGCAGAGGTCTCCAAACGCTTTTGTCCGAGAGTCACATGAGCAATTACACAACAGTTCGAGAGCCAAACATCTTACGTGATGTGACTGTTTCGGTGTATGTTCCATTCTATCAAATAAACCAATTTCACGTAAATTGGCCTATATCATTTTTTGTTATTGACAAAATGCCTTTTCCAGTATGAAATAGCTTCGCGGGCCGCATTTTGCCCGCGGGCTATAGTTTGGAGACCCTGGTCTACAGTATTGTTTTTTAAAAATCCCAGTTGCTATTTTATTGTATTTCCAAAACACTTTTGTCTAGCTTCACTTGTGATCGCGACTCGGATAGATCTTAATTTACAGCAGGTGGAGCGAAGCAGGTATGCAACACGTACAATGGTCGTTGGCAGTTTTATGGGTTCAGATAAATGCTTGTTCGTTGTCACAACCAGTTGGCGTCCAGCGTTTTTATTCCACGGGTGAACTCCCCGTTCAGCGACTGTGGGGCAACAAAAGTTAACGGTAATTTCAAAAGAAATCTACCGCATCAACGTAGACTTGCATGAATTTCGAATTTAGAGAGCAAATTATCATTTCCAGAAAAGTATACGTTGACTGCAAGGCGGATTTCGCGCCTTGCTCATCAGTGTGCAGCAGTCAGCGACACAGACGTCACCGAGTCTGCACAAAAATCATTCTGTGTACTGTAAAAGACAAACAAATGTTGGTATTGCTTGACTAACAGCAATTGGCGGTGGACTGAAAGCTGAAACTCAGATGTGTGCTTCTTTTTAAATCTCTCTAACCTACAAAACGCAATAACGAGCAGCGCAAATCCGATGGAACAACTTTTCGATTACAAAGCGAACAAACGCAAAGCAGAGCGGTCAGAAGGTTTGCACGACTCAGACACCAACATAATTTAATTATCACGCCTGAAAGAGACGTACTTTACATATGACCAAAATGTAGCACAGACCTCATCTATCTCACACAGGTTTCTAGCCGCTCTTTCCCAATTGAGCAGATACAATTTTTATGTCAGAAAAAATAGTCTTCACTGAGCAACACGACATTTTTAGGTAGATACGAAAGCGATGACGATTAAGTACCATAATCATTTGGCTCACATACTTATTGGAACTAGATCAACTAAATGACTTGTAGACTTTAATTGCAGTTGCTAATATTCCTTCCGATCTTAAGTGCATTTACAATTACATAAAAACAAAAAGTATCAATTTCGACAATTACAATAAAATTTGTTGCAGCGTTTGGAACGACTGTAGCATACGCAGTGAACATTCTTTTTAAAGATTTAATCGCTTTTTAATATTTTGTCAAAGCTTTTCTAGACCTTAATTTCAATTTGAACTTCGTTGACTTATATATCCCATTTTGATTAGAGAGTAAGATTTCATGTCGACCCGGGAAAGGATTTCTCTTTAGTGCAATCAGTGAGGTTTCAAACTGAAGAACATGCATCTAGTACGCGGTATCTTAGGCCTAATATACGTAGATTTAAATAATAAAGGATTTTTTTATAAAAAACCTTTTTCAAATACAAAAACGTTTGGTACGAAACTGGGATTTCTCTTGGAAACGTGTTATTGGTCCAGCACCTTTTACGAATACCACTTGTTCCCAAAGCTACATGATCTGGTCGACAATAGGCAACGTAAATCACATATTTGACTCAAAATATACAGTTGTTATTACATCAGGAGCTTTATGAAAATTTTTTCCCAAAAATCTGTTTTTCTGACAAACCACCATTTAAAAGGTTCGCAAATGGCAACAGAACCCCGCTCGCCAATCACTGTGACGATCGACGATACGCACCAAATAATAGATAAAGAAAATGGATGCAAAATCTACAAGAATGGGTGGGGCACTTAATTTCGAAATACAACATACGTAAATAACGTGTGTGCGTGTCGGTTACTATGAAAATTATTTTTTCGAGAGTTTCAAGAAACTAGCAATACTGCGTAATGTGGATTAATAGCCCAAACGACCCAGTAAACACTTGTGAGTTTGAACTCAGTAAACAATGTACAAGCGCTTTTGTTCTGCAAGAATCAATGAAAAAATGCAATGAGCTGTCGAGGAAGTTCATTTCAGTTGTGTAAATACTTGGGTTATTGGCCTGCCATTCTACGCTTGAAAAGTCCTTCCAATAAAATATTAGCAAAATAACGAGTAGCAAACACTAACATCAAACAATCCTTGAAAGCTTTAATGTTTTGATTCCTGAAAGTAACATTGAGCGTGCATTGACACGAAAGAAACAGTTCTTACCGAAAGGGACATCTTTTCTACACATAAAATATAAAGTAACTTTCGTGTTGCATAGGCAAGCTAGCGTTAATTATACGCACCGTACACAGGCGAAACGTTCTAAAATTGCCGAAAAAGTTTTGACAAAAATTGTTGGTAATTAGCAGCATTGGAAGCTTTGTAAAACTTTTGAAAACGTCCTTTAGTGCATCTCTTCTAAACACGCCTTATGGCAGTGGGCATTCGCAAGTTTAGCGAGTTCTTTAATAACTCCATTCGGGCAAAACACAAATTGATTCAGTGTAATTTCCACCAACTGCGTTGGCGTTCGAAACAGCATCCTGAAAACGTGAGATTATAACGTTCACAACATGTATCGTACAAGCAGGTTTTGTTAGAGGTGTTTTACGGATCCGATTCGGGTCCCTAGAATTGAAAATCAGGTCCCTAGAATCAGAGAAAATTATGAACGGGCTCCTAGAATCAAAGAAAATCCGGTCCCTAGAATCAGAGGAATCGGGTCCCTACAAGTCCATACCGGGTACCTAACATTTTCCTTAAAAAAACTGGTATAAATATTATTGAATTAAATCAGGCCAACGTAAGGTCAATGATTTCCAACGTGGGGCTTCCGCCAGGCCCCGCGTTGCGGCAATTTGACGTTGATGCGGGATGATTTGAGCATTGGGCCGTGTGCAGGTTTGATCTGATTTTGATTGTCACAGCATACTGACGAGTATCACTGCCCCCCACTTGCCTTTACTTCAGTGCATTATGCATAGCTATTTCCTTCCGAATGCTTGTGCTTTCTGTGACCTTTGTTGTCCTCTTGTGCAGTGTTACTTCGCTCATTAATTAACTATCTTGACCATCGTATAGCCTGTTTGAGAATTAGGTTTGATTGCGGAAATATGCTTCTTCTGCGTAAATAGGCGTTTGTTGTTTAGACATTCAAATTTATATTTCCCAGGGTGACAGCACGACTTTCGAGATGATTATGTGAGGTATGGCCTAAAAAGTTTGGGAATACTCTATTGTGTCTATCTTTACATGAGTATGCAGGTTTCAGTAGACACCGTACAGTAAAGCTAAATTGTGGAGAATTATGTCAGTGCCATGACTCCGACGTTAGATGTGTGATAGGCAGTGGCGTAACGGACAGGGGGGCAAGCCGCCCCCCCTAGCAAGCTAAATGTAAAAACTGAGCCCCCTTTAGTTGACATTTTAATATTTAGTATCCTTTAGCTGGTTGTTTTTTTGCGTTTTTCGGGGTGTTTTCGTTTTTTAGCTAGTATAGACATCCACGGCATCCAGAGATTCACTATTATTTCTTAACTTTTTTTCTGAGATTTGGCTGGTGAGTCCCCTACGGTGACAAGTGGGCTCCCTCCCGCTAAGCTTTGCCCCCCCTGGCTCAAACCTCTAGTTACGCCACTGGTGATAGATGGGTATATGTCATGGCATTATGAATGAAATGTTATCGTTTCTAGAAATATATATTCCACTCATCAACCAACTTCATTTTGTTTTTCATGTGCTGAACATTTACTGGATAATGTTTTATCGCTAAACTTTTTGTAGTCTGTTTCCTCCCTTGCTTCTTGAACCCCATTTGGTGATGCCATGTGCCTGGTGTGGTGGGACACACATGAAACGATGGTACCCCATTATGGTCCGTGGGAAATTGTATTGCTTCTTTACGATTTGTGTGGATAAACATTGTTTTTTGCCTTTGCTACGTGTCTTTGTTCTGTAACGTTATGGTTGCTGCATTACTTTCTGCCTCAATCTCTGTTGTCAATTACTTCTCTGACCTACGTGCGTGCCTCACCTGTTCATCTGTACATACCTTAACTCTTCACCCATTGCTTGCCCACCATCACCTGTGTATACCCATTGCTTGCCCACCATCACCTGTGCTATGTGAATTAATGTTGTGTATATGATTTAATGTTTGTGTATCCTTGCCTTCGATTGCTTTCTGTTTTTTCTTTGGTCTGTCACGCCCTAATCTGTTTTTTTTTTATAATTTTGTATTTTCATTGATGGTATTTTGTCTTGACACCATAGAGCAGAGAACCATGTTGTCGATCTCAAAAACCAATTTTTCGCCATTGCGGGGTACAAAATAAAGTTTCCGACCGGACGAGTCTTTAATGTCTGCAATGTAGTAAAAACACTGCACAAGTGGCCTGTGTGCAAGTTTGATCCGATTTTAGCCATCTTCAGTGCATTAACCAGTGTTCCTGCCCGTTACTTGCCTCTCTTCAATGAATAGCCATCGCCTTCCGAATGTCTGCGTTTTCTGTGAGCTTTGTCTTCAGTATGTTATTTTCATGCTTTCTGTAAACCCTCTGTGCAGAAATGTTTTGCTCCCCTTTTCAGCTATCCTGACTAAGCTCCAAACGCAGAAACGAGGAAGCCAGCTACAGCAAGCATCTACGCGACAAGCAAAGCGAGGGATTAATNATGCAGATGCTAGAAATTCTGTTTAAATTTAAGCAAACGACCGCATACTCGTCGCAACGACTTAACTACCAAAGTTTTTCCTTAAACATAATAACAGCATAAAAGTAATTCCAGTAAAACTTTTAAATTCTGTTGCAGGCAAATGACCACCCAGTCCTTCCACAAATTCTGCAGCCAAGACTTCTGAGTTCTCAAGTTGAAGATGTGTGGACTAACTACAAAGTAGTTATGCTATTAAGAACACCGAGCAGGCTAGAATACCATTAAACAGGACTCAAAAGGACTGTGTTCTTCCACTGAGATTGTGGTGTAAAAGCGGTGTTACCTAAGATTTGCGCATTATTATCTTTCAGCAGCAAGGTTGCCAGGGTGGCATTTTTAATGCCAAATTCCTGAAATTCGGCCTTTTTCAAAGTGGTTTGGCATGAGAAAATACTTTTTGTCATGTACGTCGTAGTTTGGCATGTTCTTGGCCATTAATTGTGTTGGTAAAAAAGGTGTTGTTTGGCATTGTTTAAAACCTGGCTGCTTTCAGCACGAACTTTGAGATTTTTTTCGGCCTGTTTAGCTTATTTTGACTAGCGGTTTGGCGCAACTGGTCAATCTGAACCTGGAAAACCTACTAGTTTTCTGTGACTGAATTTTGTAACAGACACTGTGGAATTTTGACGTTTTCAAAGTGATAACAGTGTATGGCATAGCGCATGTTTGTTTTAATTACCTGTATTGTATTGTTTCAAAAATTTATAGGTATTATTATAAAGGGTTTTGTACTTTGAGATATTTGTATGGCACATTTTGAGATTAACAATTATTAATATGTATGCAATAATTTTAGGTTTCTTTCTGTATCAAGATTGTGTTTTTGCCATAATTCCTCTGGTTCATTCAAAACTGATAGCTAAGTAATTTGGCATATTTTTATGAACGATTTGCATTTTTGGTCCATTTTGGATCTTGAAATCCTGTTCAGCAGGCTGGGACTGCAGTCGTTAGCTTCAGCATGTTGCTAACAATGACCAAGTTGTTCTGAATTGTTAGCAATTGACCTGGACTGCACTGCCTAAGCAAGCATCTGCTCTTTTTGGAATTAACTCACAAACCCTAAGCACTGCTTCCAATACAAGCTTTTACATGGAGAGATAAACTACGGACATTTTTAACACGCAACCTCGAATTCTGGACAATAATCTTCCGCGGGCGATACGAATGAAACTCGCTTGCTCATTCAAATTTACTTCTCGGTTCTGAGCTTGCTAATATCCTTGTTGCACTGCCTTTTATTTGCGCTAATGTTATTTTCCTACAGCAAGAAACTTTCTTTGTAACAGCAACTACCTGCGAAACAACGCACATGCTCAGTTACGCTTCACGATGCTGTCACTGCGCTACGCCCTTCGGCAAAAGCACGCGGCGCGGTTTCTATACAAAATTTGCTCCAAACAAGGGCAAAACATGCGCGTCGAAATCTAACTGCTCGAGAGTACGCCCAAGTTGTTGTGCAACCATGCGTGAAAACATTGTATGCTAAGTTTTTATCACCACTTAGTGAGCAACAACATTGCGTTCAATTGCCATAAGGTGTCGCAAAAGTTCAGTCTGTCTCCCAAACTTCAGGCGATATATATATTTGATGAGCTTCTCAACCGAATTTCCCCATTACAAACGTTTTAAAACCTGATCAGGAAACTCTAGACAGCTTGGTCTAAATCAGTTTTCAACTAAGTTGTAAAAAGCCTTGGAACACACTTATTATATCTACCGGTTTTTACAAAGTATAATCTGTACTGCTTTTTATAACGTCGCGCATCTTCATCCAACTTTTTTATCCGATCGCTCCAAATGTCTGATGCTTTCTATAAATCTTCATTTTTTCTCAAGTATGTAACGCTCCTGTATGAAAGTGACAAACTGAAGCGGTACTTGTGCGTTGTTTCGGTGTATGCGCCTTATCAGTATTGCCTTTGCGCAGCAACCAAAACGGTAAACCTTCCATGTGCTTCGTGGTGCCTCAGGCTTTCTGTATTTTCTCATGATTCCTCTATTACTTTCAATATGTAGGCGATATGTGCAAGACAAATATGTAAAAACTGAATATATATAACAAGTAAAACGCCAACTGTCAAATCTTGCTTTAAATTCAGTGACAAACAGTTGGCTGTCAGTATCATGCTAAATCAGCTATGTCCAACCCAAATGGCTTACTGAGCCAAAAAGTATGCCACTATCTTGACCAGGGCCGCACACTGAATGACTTACGTTGATCTTAAACGAATATACTGCAAGTTTTTGAATCTTAACTTCAATGGTAACAGACGTGATAAAGTGGCACTGAGGACCACCTGCATCAAAATTGTCAAATTCAAGATTATCAAAACAAGGACAGGTTGTCAGCATCTAGGATATTTCTACTACAGCGAAAACCTAAACTGGGCCGCAAAATCCCTCGACTGGGTCGCGGGTTGGACATAGCTGTGCTAAATGTCTTAAAAAACATTTGAAACCTTGATCAAAACAATGTACATGCCTCTGCGCGCTGCTGACCACCCCCATCCGATTAATTTTGATTTCTTTTCTGTTNGCCGTTTACCTCGAAATCTGATGTTAGAATTTCTTAATTTCTCTCCCACTGCTGGATCCTTATATGACTACATGTGAATGCAGTTATAGTTTGGGTGCTGTTAAAGTGTTTTGCTCTTCTCAGTGTTGATAGTGTGTTAACATTAACACCTACTCTGTAGGGCGCCATGAGATACCTTTTTTGTACTCTTGTGTTATTCGTTTACCCTTGTGACATGGACCGTGAGTCTGCGATTAACCTACAAATAGGATAAAATAAAATAAATGAAATTAACTTGGTTCCTTCAGTAGCTGTTTTTTTCGATGCCTTCTGTCGAGCAGTCCTATCGAAATATGCGTAACTTTTGTGTTTTGTTTTTTGAATAAGGGAGGGGGTTACGGCCAAGATGGCAGTGGTATCCTAAAGGGTGATAACAAAATCGGCGCTGTTGTACAACATCTGGTCTCCCATGCCATTTTAGCATGAACAAGTCCGGCCTTTTGGTCGACGCATGCGGGCGGCTCACAGTTAACCTCAGTTGCACCTGGAATAAGAATTTTACCATTTTGGCAGGAGTCACCTTGCGGGTTTCCCAGAGAAAATATATTTGTTTTATTTTCTAAATGCTTATTTCGACATACAGCAAGTTTCTTTCATGCCAGATAAGCTAGAAAATAAATGCTGAATTGTTGAAAAATGCGTCAGTGCTCCTAAAACGTCATTTACCATTTTGGTTGGTGTTACTCATAAAATTAGCTTTCAAGCAGGGTTGCGCAGTCGGTGTCGGAGTCGCAAGGAGTCGGAGGTTTTTGGTGGAGCCGCAGTCGGATTTTTTTGTCCAATTGGATAATTTTTTACATCAAACTCCTAAGCTAGAAATTCCTGTTGAAATGGTACAATTTCTTTTCAAACTTTTATTGAAACAGGGAATTCTTGCTGTGCATCATGATTTCCATTGAGTGCTAGTTGCTACAAAATTGTTGACAGCCAAGCTTTATTCACTTTATGTGAAGGAGTCAGAGTCGGTGCCGGAAATTTTGGAAAGGTCGGAGTTGGGAGTCGGAGTCGGAAATTTTGGAAAGGTCGGACATTTTACCTCCGACTCCGCAACCCTGCTTTTAAGAGTTACCTGAACAAGGTGCTAAAGTCGTACGTAAATTACGTCAGCGAATCTCTGAAGAACTTTCTATCTGTTTTTTTTTGTCATACTACTACAAGCACACTTTACAGATTGTCACTGTAACGAAACAAACCAGAAACAAAAAGCTTCAAACAGTTGCAATTTCTGCACCAGTTCCTTGACCGATTCCGAGCATTTGCTTGTGAGTTTGTCAGTTCAGCTGGGGAAGCAGGGGCGTACAGTGTAGGGGCAAGGGGGCACAATGCCCCGGGAGCCAAATCACTGGGGGCCCGAAGAGTCCCAATAATGTCGCAATTACTTTCTTCAACACAGTTGGTTTACTCCCAAAAGACCTTAGATTCGGACATAGGGACGCCAAACTTGTTTCTTGCCTCGGGCGCCACCTAACCTCGGTACACCCCTGTGGGGAAGATAAATTTTGCGACCAACCTGAGCTGAAATATATAGATATTTCGAGACATGGCACATCAGCAATGACAATGCTTTAATTCAATTTTGGATAATCTGAATACGTTGCTTTTACGAGACAAGATATTCTTTGCTAGAACAGTCTGGCTCATGGATGAAGCAAAAGCAGATCCATCATAAGAGTATTAACTTAGATCGTAGTTTCGTAAGTGGGGGACAGTGGCCCCTAAGGATACCACGATTCCTTTGCCAGTGGGGGATGCACATGCAGAGGCCTTCACGTGGTGAGGTAAGAAGAATAATCACCTGAGGGCAGGGGTCACGAGTGTTGAACTTCTCGGTAGGAGGGCCGCGGACATGAAAGGTTGAGAAGCACTTATTTAGATGAATGTTTATACCATAATATGCACGAATGAAAACTGTTGTTTTGCTAAAGATATCTTGCGTTGACAAACTCACCGATAGAGCTTGAAACGTACATATTTAGAAATCGGTAGATTGCTCTGTGTGCTACGCTTTGTTTGCAGGTTCAAAGCACTCTGGCAGACCATGCCAATACTTAGTCCTTCGAAACTTTTGGAAGATTGCAGTTTTTGCTAAAATTATTACCTTTTTTCAGAAACTTTTGAATAATGCAAAAATTTTGAGTTTCAAGGATCAACAAGAGAAATTAGACTTTCACGCTTGCCCGCAGAAAACTTTTAGAAACAATGTGACTGGACAAACCTGCAGAACAATAACTGCAAGGGAATCATGGAACTAGTGGTGTAGGAGCTATGGGTGCAGGGGTGAAACGTGCAAGCACATCCCAAAATTTTTGATTTGTCAAAAATTTGGGCTAATTCTCAAAAAATTTGGATACAGAAATTCGACATTTTTTAACAACATTACTGAAATTGTACTTTGTTATTGAGTGTATAAATAAAAGTTTATTATGTCAGAGAAAGCACATTAAATATATATAAAATCAACCAACTGTTTCTGGTAACTTCGGGTTTTAGTTTGTGAGAGTTCATGAGCAACTCACTCACTTGACAGTTTGGGCAAAAAAGGTATTTCGTTTATGTGCTTTATTTTGCACNTTGNGGGAACGCTGTAGAACACCTACTTCATATTTGTAGAGTCCATGGAAAGAAGATACAGAAAAGCTTTTTTTTTTAAATTTTAACTACAGTGTTTGGATGAACNCAATTTCCANTACATTTTGTGGCAGTTGAACAGACAATATTGTGAATCTCACGGCACAGTCATNAAAATAATATGATACTGTACATGTCTCATATCTGTTTTCAGAGAAAGCAGTATTAGTCCTACCTCGGCTGGGTGTCAGGTTCCTTGATGACAGCTTCAGCTAGATTGTGAATGGGATGCTACACCTCAGAACTGTGAGGCAGATGCCCAGAGTACTGAGCCAGTATGGTTCTGAAAATGTTGCACAGCGTACTTTTTTCAGTTGGGTTATCAATAACCAAATTTCAAGTGTCCACATTTTCCATTTTCAAGTCTATGGAAACACGACAGAGGAAATTATAATGTACCAACAGCTACAGAAAATTTATAAGGAGAAAACTTTTCGCATAAAAATTTTTCTGACAATACTGGGGAAATTCAGGCAAAACACTCTTTGCACCTCCAAAAAAGTGTCTGCTCTTACACCTATGCATGATATTATGTCTCCAATACTCTTTTTTTGAATAAGAGCTGATGATGTCTCCAATACTCTTCTTTTTGAATAAGAGCTGATGATGCCTACATTGTAGGTGAAATACATACTCTGTAAGATCTTAAAGTATCTGTTCTTTGCTGAGAAAGGACCTCTTTCCATAGACAGTCTCCAATACAGCTTGTTTACTGGCTATTGCTGCAAAAGTTTTGTGTAAAGTGTTTTACCGGCATAAGGCTGTTAGACACTTTTAACCCTGCTCAGGTAACCTCTAAACACAAACACCGTTGTTGTCCTTGCCCAAAATGGGCAGATTTTGTTTATTCGCTTATACTGGACTAACTGCTAGGTATAGACGAGCGCGCTGATTTTTGTACAACTTAACAAGTCTTCTCAAGCTCATCCGATCAGAAAAAAACAACGTGGTGATTTTGGAAAATTTTTTATGTGATGAAGAACAAAAGCAATTTTCCAAGCAAAAACGTGGGAAGTGCTCTTAACAGTTGAACGAAAAAGTAAAGAAGAATCGAAAAATTCCGCCAGTAGACGTCATTGGTGGTCAGTTTAAGGTTTAAACAGAACCTCATTTCAAGCTTGTGGTTCTATTTGCAATGAAAGTAAATTAGGTTGAGGCATGAAGTTTTTCTATTTTCATTGCAATTTTCAGCCACATTAATCAACCTTGCCCAAAATGTGCAAATTTTTACGAAAATTTGGTGCATAAGGTAACCGTGCCCAAAATGGGCAAATGCTTCACGACAATTGTTGGGCAATCAGATTTATCGCGGCACTGCTATTGACTTTCATGTCTCACATACGGCCAGTCCCGTCGCCATAGGGGAGATTTTGTGGGCTAAGCCCACCCCAACAGCGCACGAAGCCCCTCCAAACTGAAATATGAAAACTACAAATTAGTGGAATTTTGTCAATTTGTACAATGCCAAGGCATTAACAGGGAAACAAGAAACTCACTCTAACCATAACGTTGGGTGATTTTCACCCCAAACTCACACTAACCACAACGCGGGGTGATTTTCAACCGAACTCACACTAACCATAACGTAGGTGTCACCTAAACTCACACTAACGATAACGTCGGGAGATTTTCACCCGAACTCACAATCAACTACAAC
>JGI24021J15306_10002442_pt1 | contig 20080 bp, 13 predicted proteins | sample Ectturendosymbi1_FD_15306 | JGI IMG/M metagenome (IMG submission 15306)
TGGACGAACCCATGTAGGTATTTCGGATGTAGCTAAATGCGGAAAAGGTATCTTGGCCCACAAGCCAAATAAAATAATACTTTTTACCGTAACATTTGTGTGTTCCGGGTTTTGGTTTGGAACAGCATGTGATCTAGGCAAACACAGGATAGAGCGAGAAATTAAAAAGGATATTTGTAATTGGGTTGTTGGATTGAACTCACAGCTGGAGTGTGGTAAAGATTAAGATTCCACTGGCGCAAAAAATTGTAAACGAGTGGCAAGAGCTATTTTTGAAAAATTTAGCAGGAATTCTCGCAGATTCCCTGTAGTGGGTGTTTGCAGGTGCGTCAATGAATTGACAGAGCACTTCGCAAATGCTCGTTGTCCTGACCGTATCCTATAGAAGGAAAGGCTGCCAGTTGCTTTATAGCAGGGATGGGGAACCTATTTACTATCAAGGGCCGCATGAATTGCGAAATATCGCTGGCTGGTCGCAAAAGTTAGTAAAATTTATCTTTATTTTAATTTTCAAAAGGAAACAAAGGAGAGAAAGCTATGTCAAGGCACGAGAGAAACTCTCATGACCTACTGTTTACGTTCTCTTGTCCTGGAGTTTCATTTGGATGCGTTGTTGTGTTCTAACTTGGGTAACCAAAATTCTGATGTGGGCCATATTAAAAATTCACGAGGGCCGCAGGTTCCCCACCCCTGCTTTATACGTTACTTCGCCTACAACCAACCACTGGTGTATCTTCAGTCCGTTGTCTTTAAGCCGACTGTAGTCCGCAAGCGCCATTTAATGCTATGTCGTTTTCAACTTGTGGCCATAATTATCGTAACATTTCAAGAAGAAACACTATGACAAGGTTGCATCAACTCGATTATATAACTTGCCAAATTTTAGGGGCAGAAGTCTAATCACTAATTATAGAACTTCTTTAATGTTTCCGAGTCATTAGCTGCTCGTAACATTAACTGCTGGTTTATAAGTCAGAATTGCTGTGACCGATATTAAAACTACCACTTTAGTTAACACTCGTCTCACAAAACCGGAGGTCAACCTGCAAAAGCATTCTTTACTCAGCTGCATGGGCATCGGAAGGGGAACAGGGGGGGCCTTGGCCCCCCTGGATTTTGAAATTATTAGCAAAAAAAGGTTGTTTTTTCAATTTCGAGAGGTACAAAACAAATTTCACCGCTTTTGGCCCCCCCTGGAAAAAATCCTTCCGACGCCCATGCTCAGCTGCAACAATTGTGGTTGACTAACTGTTTTCTGCGTTACAAACACTTTACTGTAAATTTATGAAGGCAACATGCGTTAAATAAACGATTGTCTGACAGTTTCAACTTTCTTGTACAAGCAGATTTCGTCTTCAATTTAGTTTGATTTATGCCAACAATACGGCTGGCTGGCTAAGTAATTAATTCATAAGGTCTTTCGCCGACCCTTTTTGTCTCAGTAGTTCACACCTATTTGCAGAATTCGCCAAAGTCCTCCTTTGCAATTAATTTTTCTGCATTTTAGTGTTATTCTTTTTACTCATAACATCTGTTATTTCGTGGTTTGAGTCACAAAATGCGTGGAAAAGTTACCGTGTTCCCCAGTTTGTGGATCTGAGTATTATCTACTGCCTCAAATTTTTTGAAAGATCTTGGAAGTTGGTCTTTCAGCAACGTTTTGTGCAATTGGTAGCATAGGCGTAGCCAGGGGGGCCAAAAGGACAATGCCCCCCCAAATGTTTAGAAAATATAGTAATTTTGTGCTTTGAGAGGCGTTTTTCTAAACAAAATAGTGTTATTCGCATAAAATCAAACATTTTGTCCCCCCCAAAAATTTTGGGCTGGCTACGCCACTGATTGGTAGCATGTGTTTTTGCATTAAAACAATCACGTCGTGCAGGTTGTTAAAATAATGCAAAATTGCTTAACGTTCTGCGCACCACAAAACTTCAACCCCCCGACACAGGTCGAAAGACCCTCAGACACATGGGCTGGCAACGGGCGCGGGTCATGCATAGATTACACCATGAGGAGGATGTTGTTAACAAATAAAGTACTAAAATGCGCATATCTGTTGAAAGATTATGTACTGATAGCTTACAGTCATTAGATTACTTGTGGTTTTCATGAAATTATAACTGGCGGAAAGGGATAACCACGGAAATTGTAACTTTGTACAGTATGTTTACATCAATACCAACAATAAACACATAAATTACATATGAGCGTGAAAATTAAGCATCAAGACTGTATACGTACTAAACAGATATAAAGGGGTGGAAAAATCTTTGTTGATCTCGGGTTGCTACAAATGTCTCCTTAGTAAACAACTCATGGTGACCGAAAGCAGAAACCAAAATTTCCGGATTTTTGAAGTTCATGAAATCATCTGTATGTGAGCACAAGTATTTGACGACATCAGTAGTTTGGTCAGATTTTGACGGATTGTTCTCATCAAGGCGAAATTTCAAGTTCTTTGGTTTGTCCAATGTAAAGAATTGCCGCATGAACAGATAAGTTGGTAAACTACATGGCGACGTTCCAGATGTGCTTGCTAATCTTTTTTCTTAAAATGGTGTCCAGTTATGTGGTTTATGAATGAAAACTAGTTGAGCAAGTTGTTTCAAGTATTTGCGAAAAAAGTTTCGAAATTCTGTTTTACAATGTAGGGTATGGATAGGATTTACGAGTACAGTAGTTCGCTTTCTTGATAGTTTTTGAAACAAGGGTTTTAACTTTTTTGAGCTTTTATGTGGGTAACTATACCCATTGGATCAAATTTTAAAAGCTTTCATTTGGTCTTGGAACGGACAACTATTAAAAATAAGGCTTGTGCAGAGGTCTGGTGATGCCCAGGGAGACTCCTTGATTGTATGCCCCGTTATAAATTCTAGTATTGAGCAGTGGCGTATGGTGGTCATTGTTACTCAATATACGCTGTTTGTGACGCCACAATACGACGTCATATTCACGTTTGCAAACCAACGGTTTGACAAAGTTTGTTGACACAGCATGCATATTATTCTACACGCACTCTCCTTATTCGTTGTTGCACAATGTGTCACTGTAATGAACATAAATTATCAGCGCTCCAAGTTAGGAGACTGGAGCAAAGTACAGCACTCAACGGTCAACGCTAAGACAGAAGTTCATAACTGCAAAATTATCCGGCAACGTGTAGAACCACGCCCGTAGCCAGGTTTCAAGGTTTGGTGGAGCAAAATACTTTTTAGGGGGCAATATTTTTGTTTTTATTATATGANAAAATAAATTTTCCTNGGCACAACCCGATTTGGGGGGNACAAAAAACATTTGGTGGGAGCACTCCCCCGAATGCNCCCCGTGGCTACGGGCCCGAGTAAAACACATCTAGTGCTACGCTGCGCAGTTCACAACTGCAAAAATGTAAGGCTGCGCATTAAAACGGTTGAGTAAAATGCACACAACGCTACGGCAAGGCAGTTCACAACTGCAAGAACATCAGACTGCGCGAATGTCTCGTCGAACAACAGTCGAGCAGAAACGGTATGCGACTAGGATGACGGACACCCAAAGTTGACAGTTTGAAACTTGTAATTTTTAACGCTGGCGGGTAAAATTCTCGTTATAGATACATTCAGGCCAGCAGGATGTAGCAAAAAGACACATTTATCATCTCGTCTGCCACGATCTAACCGCATAGCGTCGAACACCTGAAACACGTTTCAAGACACTGCGCTACTACGAGCAAACACAAGAATTGTAATCTGCACAAGAATTGAGAATGGGTATAATATACGCAAGAAAACTTTCGTTTTTTATTATGTGGCTGTTTTATGTGGAACTACTGGTGGGGGTACAGAACAGATACGGGCTTGTGTGAGCCGTTATGATCAATCCGTCTGTTCTGCCAATTGATGACGAAGCTCGGCATGATGCGCATACTGCAAGCACAGATGTGCGGCTGTATTAGCGCACACCCAGGTTTGCCACATCAAAAACCAAAACGGGAAACTAGTGATGCATCAAAAAGTCAGCTAAATCAAGCCAGCTGAAATAGGGCAGTTTTGAAATTTGACTTAGAAAATCAATTAACTGTCAATCCTTTTTCGTGATTTTTACCTTGATTGCACGATCTGGACAAAGTCACGCCACTATCAAGTTGATTGGGTATGCGCCGCAAAGGTCCCTGGTGTTGAAGAATGTGAGAATTACTGGCATTTGAGCACGTAAAAACTATGGTTGACAAGAAAACACGTTTCGAAAAATTAAATCCATGCAGCACGTGTTAGTAGCCTTAGCCTACAATAGGAAAAATAATTTATTTACAGCATTTTAATTTTTGTATTTTCATTCTTTGGATGCCCCCTGCCTTGGATACCCGGGTCGTCGCCCCGTTCGCCCCCCTCTGCACGCCACTGGGCTTATGTGAATGTTTTTGAACTCATGAAAATTCATTAGAATAATGTGTTCAAAGACTTGCCTCCATAGTTCTTTCGAACTGCGAAATTGTGTGAGAAAAGTTTCCAAATTCATGGCTCAACAGCCTTTCGCCATTATCCCGTTCAAAACATTCTTACACGAAAGCAAACTTTATAATGCATACGAACGCCAATAAAAACGGCCAAAGAGGGTGAGAGAAATTTAAAAAAAGGAGGAAAGTATTTGAGAAGCCATGATAGGGNGTTCACCACAGACATTTTAATGTAAGTTAAACTCTGACAGCGTTAGGTTTGACAATTCATGAAAATATTCAGCTACGTNAGCAGCTTTNTCAATTTTTTTTGTGTATATGACTGTAGCAAATCCCTCCTTTTTCACTTTTTGTCCATGTAAATGTCNCCATTNAGNCTATACTCTCGATGCAGCTTTGGACAACCACCTGTCGCCGTCTGCCACGGAAGAAGCGACGTTCCATGCAGTCGTCGGGCGTGGAGATAATGCAATTACAGCTGCGGTGATCAAAATGGCGAGTGGCTGCTTTAAAACTTGAGCAGAGTAGGGAGTTCAGATCGTGAAATGCAGATGAGCAATCAGGTCGCATTGATGAAACTAATTTTCCAAAAACCTCCAGTAACAGATGGAAACGATAGTGTAGGTTGAGTTTTGTTAATAATTTAGCTGAATTGTAAAGTAATAAAATGCAAGGTATCTAAACTTCTGATAATTGTTCAACGTATAGGTTACAGGATGGAGCATAGCTTAGAAATACTGCATAACTGGCCTGGAGCCGTCATTTGTCTTCATTGTCATCGTTACTAGCACATGCANAGAGCAGTTTGTTATNATGAATATTTCGTTATGTTGTGTATATTAGNATCAGCTAATCAGATCAATTTAAGTCTAACAACAAGATTTAACGTTTCGAACTTTTTGTTGACAAAATATCTTTTTGTTTCACAGACTGCTGTAAAATACGTAACTACTTAAAAGGTTTTATAAGCAAGGTTTTATCAGCAGAGAAAGTATTTCATACATTTTCTAGTCAAAATAGAGCAAAAGGAATTCGAAGTGCAGAATTCCAAGCCAAAGAGTATGGCTGAAGATCGTCAAGATGGCAAATCAAAAATGTCTACCAAAGCGAACCTTTTCAGTATTGACGCGATTATGGGAAGTGATGCAACAGACGAAGAGAAAGTACAACCAACCACTTTCGGTATTGCACGAAATGAAAAAAATTCTTTCAAAAAAAGCAAAGAAGATGAAGGTGCGTTCGCAATTTGCACAGCTTTTGCTTAAACTAAGCCTGCTCGTCTTCATTTATATTTTGTTGTTGGAAGTTTAAATCATGAAAGTTAAAATGTTTATCAACTAAGGTAGTAGCCATGTCAGTTTTGTAGAGTGAAAATCACTGACATGCATAAAGTTTTAGTTGTTTTTCATTCAGCTTTGTTGAACTTCAAATGCACTGCATCCCCTGTTCGTAAATTACAATGTTATTGCCCTGTGCAGGACACGATGTGCGGGGACGATTTGTAAGTTAATGTAGACAAAATCATTTGTCACTTCAAACAGCGCGTACTGATATGCAAATTTGACGCCAAGTTCATTTTTCTGTAAAATCACGTGTCTATGCATCCAGACGCGGGCAAATTTCCTCTACGATGTAATGCTGATGTTTTGCTCTGCAGAGTCCGCAAACAGCAATATCAATGATGAAGAAATTTCACAGGATAGCGCTGAACCGCCTGAGGACACCCTAGCAAATAAGGTCAACGAGCGTTCAGTAGATTTTGCCCTCGAAGCTGATGTTTTGCCACCATCTCTCAAACCTGACCATCCTTCCCTGAAAACTATTAAATGCACTCTTGAAACAAAAGACCTGTGGAAGAAATTTCACGAGCTGGGAACGGAAATGATTATCACGAAGTCCGGAAGGCAAGTTTCACGATAACGTTAAGTGAGGTTCTCTGTTTCAGGAACAAAACATTGAATTTCTAGTTGTCAATAACTGGGCAACAATGTCCAAAGCAGAATATTTTGTTTGCGTGAAGAAAGTCAGAAAAACGTTGTTTTTGGCCAAGTTTAAAACGTATGCAAGAGTCACCAAGCACAGGCTTAAGCCAGGGGGGAGCCCCCAATTTTTAGAAAATATAGTCATTTTGTGCTTTGAGAGGAGNTATCCCAAACAAAATAATGTTATTCGCCTAAAATCAAACATTTTGTCCCCCCCNAACTTTTTGGCCCCCAAATTTTTGGACTGGCTGCGCTACTGTCACCAAGTAAAAACGTTGCAAGCATTATAGTCAGAATATTCATGGGAATGGAAAAATGTGTCAGATCCAGCAGCTTTCCAACAAGTTAACAGATTTCTAATTTAATTCGTGTATATTATGAAATTTCTAACTCAATCGAGAATTGCAAAAAATCATTAGATTTTAATTACTGCAATATGTAGAACTACAAACCAATATATTATTTTTTATGTTGAAGAAAAAAACAATTTCCTAGTTTAAAGCCATCATGTATAGAGTATACCTGGGATTGTTTTGATTAGTTACAAGGCATTTTAAGCTTTGGCAAGTGCAATTGATCAGCTTAGTAGTACATCAACATAAGATTTTCTTCGGAGCCAAGCACATAAAATGGTTTGAAAGCAAATATTCATTTTTTGAAAACGACTTTGCTTGACAAGCGGTAATTATGACAAACTCTGCCCAGGCGGATGTTTCCCACCGTTCGGGTGTCGTTTTCAAGTGCTGAGTTTTCGAAGAAATACCTGATTGCAATGGACGTTGTGCCGGTTGACAACAAGAGGTACCGTTACGCATACCACCGATCAAGCTGGCTTGTGGCAGGTATGCTGTATTGCAGAAAGTTTTGATAGTTATCAGTTGAAACAAAATAAGCCTTTCTTGAATTGTCATTAATTGTTTTTCTTTAATACTATAATTTCAATCTTGATTAAAATGTCTAATGCAACATTGTTTAATAAAATTGAAAACTCTACTTTTCTGTGGGCATCGCTTTCTTGAAGAACAAAAGTAAAATAAGAGAAACACTTCTCATGTTGTTGAAAAATGGTGAGGATATTTTCCAAATTGAATTTTCTCTTAAAAGGTATTTTTATGCAACGAAATCTGCCCTCTGTGGCAGCAAATCAGTTTGACATCCCCTTCCTAATACACTTATAGGGAAATTAAAAAAAACGAAGGAAGTATAACTTTTGAAAATTTGCTTATGGCGCATTTAATAAATCTGGCATGTATCTGTATTGAGAGATCTCACACATGAATTAGAAATTTGATAACGATTTCTTAATGTTTTATAATTTTACTATAGCAGAATGAAAGATTGCATCCATGGCTAGATAAAGTTTTGATGGAACCAAAACACTTCCCGTCATCACTATATTACAAGTAACTACCTAAATCGGAACAATAACTTCTTACCTGAACCTGACGAAGTTGACAAAGAAATGCCGCAAGATAAAAACAGTTTTTTTTTTATACAAATTTAAAACCAGTGAAACATGCAGAAGAAAATAAATTGATTTTGAAGATAAAACAGGCTGTTGATTTGAAACATCAGCTGAAAAGCACACAATGCTACGAAATTAATTTATACCGGAGCAGTAAAGGAATAAGAATAGATGCAATCAGCTAACTTATGCGTTAGTGAAGTAATCTTTTCGTGCTGACTTCTATTCAACAACTTGCTTTTGTAAGCCCCAAAGTTTGTTTTTAAAGAGAAGTATAAGGGTTTAGTTCCTTTNCTACCGTATAACCTAGCTGCANTAATTACCCGGGCTGTTATAGCACTAAACCACTTCGACCGCGTTACCATGCATGACTTGGAAGTGCGAATGTCTCAATTTCAGGCAAAGCTGATCCGCCTCTCACTCCAAGACTCTATATTCATCCTGATTCACCCTTATCTGGTGCTCAGGTTAGCAAGCAAATGTTTTCGTTTGAAAAGCTGAAGTTGACAAACAACGAATTGGATCGAAACAGTCACGTAAGTACACTTCTGTTTCGAAGATTCTGAAAGAACATTTTAGTCACATTTTTGTCGACTTTTTGCTACCTTAACATTTCAGGGCAGGATACAATGTCAAATGTTACCGACAAATCTTTGCTGTTATTGTATAATGTAACCGAGTTGTCTTTCTACGTTCATATCGGTGACTCGTGAGGTTTTGTGTTGTTGTTGATCATAATGAATACTAATGTCGTAAATTAGTGGAACCAAGGTTGACAATAAATCCACTGCGCGACACAGCGATATTTTTGTTAGTGAGTACATGATCAGAATTGATTAGAACCGGTTGCAAAATGCTTGAGACTTGAGACGACTTTAAACTTCTTCAACACGTTAATGTTTTGGTTGAAACTAGCTCAAATATTTACAATACTCACCAGAAACTAGGTTCTGCCGTCCCAGAAACGTCAGACAAATTCCACAGAAGTGCTGTCACCGTGCCTGTTGACTCTGAAAGATTGCATGCAACCGCAGCAAAGTGCGGACTACAGTGATTCCAATTCATTTTTTGTTTGGAATGAACACACACCTTTCAGAGTTTTTTGTTCACCAAATTTGCAAAAGCCATCTGCTAACAATTTATTTGCCTTCATACGCGTTGCGCGAAAAGATTTTGGGAGTGAGGTTAACGGTTCAATAACATTGAAAAGTTATTTTTTGAGTGTTTAAGCACCATTAGCAAAACCATATCTAAAGATCTTGACAAATAAAAAAATTACGCTGTCGTTAAAACAAAAAATCGATTTTGACGGAATAGTTGACAAGAGCTGCATAATAGCTCTAAAGTGATTTACACAAAAATGTCCGAGAACACGAAACTCAATACAAAAACAAACTGTTTCAAATTTTTCGCTCCTTTTCTTACTAATTTCCTTTCACTTCAGGTGACAAATTTTAAATGGAATGTTATTCGTGCTTTCCTTCGCAGCTAATTTGACCTTGCCGCAGACGCAGGCCATCCTTATCTTGTCGTTGACATGTCAGCGAATTAGCGCTTCGAGGGTGCTTTGCGACTCGCATGGCAAATAGGAATGTGATTAATAGGTTTGTTCTGTTACATATCAGCTGCGTTTTGCAACCAGCAGAACAGAGGTTGCTAACTTGAACACTGCAGATCATCGGCAAGGTTCTCAGCAAGCTGTGCCATGACAAAAACACAAAATACAAACCTTTTGAGGTCCTTGCTGTACCTGAAAAAAAATCGATTGTTTGAAACTCGTTTGTTTTGTCTTATAACCATTTTACTCGTCTTCTCATTTCTGACATGATTTTTTGTCATTTTTTCACTTCAAAATTTCCAGAAAATCAAGTTACAGCTGAGTAGTTTTTTGTTTTTGTGTGATTGCTAGTTTCAGAAGTTTGAGCACAGCGCGCAAACAAATCTGAAATTCGAAACTATTGAATTTATTCAGCCTATTTTGCAGCCAAAAATTATAAAAAATACGAGTTCCAGCCAGATCCAAAAATGCGAACTAAAGAAAAGGATTGAACAAAAAATGTATAGGAAAGTAAGGAGTAACCTGCCAACAAGAAGCTTTCGGATGAACATCCAACTGTGAGACCAGCGTGTTTTTCCACGAATAAACATCAAAACCCATTTAGGGTAAAATATTTCAAAACGTTTAATTAACGCAATTGCTTCTGCATTTCCTGCAATCCTAGGAAAAACAGAACCGATATTACTAAATGAAATCAGAACATATACTGACAAACAAATTCCTCGTTCGACAAAAGCAGGTTTTTTAATCAGTTTAGATTGTCAAAATTGACTTAGATTCTTTCAAAATCTTGTGTTACCTCGTCGCAGCTGAAAGCCTGAATTCTGTATTAACAGAAGGTTTTTGCGTTGTTTTCATAAAACCAAATTTTAAATTTGTGGCTTAATAGATAGCCGTTTTTTTCGAATTCTGCAGCTTGTCTTTTTGTTGTGGCTACGAAGTCAAACGGTGCAGGATTAACTGTGAAAAATACTGTAGTAGTTGTTTAAATATCCTTTGTCAATTTCGCAGTGACAGGTGTACGACGAATTTCAATCATAGCCAAGCACTGGTAGTGTGGTTTAGGATGATATCCAGCTTTTTCGCCCTACTTCTGCGATCCTTCTGTAGTTAACATTCCAGAACGCATCGCAAGTTTTTACATGACGTTTTGCGTTTGCTATGCAAGAAGGCGTATCTAGTGGGTGGTTCACTGTTCAAGATTCCAACCACCTATCACCTCCTTGTAATAAGCACTTCGGACAGTCGTCAAGCGGCTGCTTTAACATTGGTGATTAATGGGCTACTGATGGCCACTCATCTTCACCTTGTCAACCTTAAGTCAAAGTTTTTGACTGGTATATCTGCAGAATAATTCAGATAGGATGCGGCATCACAGAAGGTGCTACTGTTGTACGACTTTTGCAATGTTCGGCCTGGACATTATTTCAAATTTCATGCTACAAACATACAATGACGAATTATACGTTTGGGTTCGAGAAAACATTTTTTCATTTGAAAGCATGCCAATGACCTCCGCTTTTAACCAAGATTTTTGCAAAACTTGCCGAACTGCTTTAAGACAGCTGCTCCTACTACTGGTTGTAAGCTGTTGTAAGCACATATTCTTATCTGTGATTGCTTTCTTAACATTAAGGCACTAAGGTTATTGCTCGTCCCACGCGTATGCCATGACTCAAACTGACGTGCTAAAAACTCTTAACAAGCGTGTGGCTGATATAAGTTCAACAATTAAGCAAACTGCAGTGTTGTCTTACTTCGCAAACAGTTTACATCTCTTCTTATCTAGCAGGTGATCCTCAACTCGATGCATAAATATCAACCGCGCGTCCACGTCATAAGGAAGGATGATGACGTAACAGATTTGTTGAAGCTTACACCAGATCAATACAAAACTTTCATATTTTCCGAAACTCAATTTACTGCCGTCACTGCGTATCAAAATCAGCTTGTGAGTTTGTTTTTTCGTTCTTTTCTTATGGTGCAAATAGCAGAAACTTTTTCCATTATTTTCATATGATGCAAATTGCGACAGCCTTGTGTCAGTTACGGTAGGCAAGTGATTTGCGAACATGTGTGTGAGAGCGAAATTTCTATTGAGGTGAGGGCTGTAAGAGGCAAGAAACTCTATAGTGTTCTTTTGCAAAAAAACTAAGCGGTGGAACTCAAACCCGTTACATCTTTGACAGTGGAGGCAGAACCGCTTAGATTTGCCACCGCTGCCAAGTTTTTGATGGTATGTATGTTATTTAGTGCTGTGTGTTGTTTCAGCGCAAGTAAAAACTTTTTATGTGCAGTTTTTCGTGTTTTCTTGTTATTTCTTACTGTTTCTACAAATTAGTAATGCAGATCTAAAGTAATTTATTTAAAATGAAATTGCGACCAAACATCAACAAACTAGCACGATAGGAGGAGATACCATCAAACACAATTACAATTTATATATTTAATGAATGTCAATGCCAACAGAAACGAAATCTGCATGAAACCCAAAACACTGAAAAAGAATAGGTTTGGTGTTCATTCCATACCAGAGCAAAAGCAAAATAGCATCACTTGTAGTAGCAAAACGTATGATAAGCTTTTTCTTAACGGATATAGCAGTTGTTGAAGAAATTGTGGATACGAGCGGATTTCCATCGAATTATTTCTTAACAAGGTTTTCATGTTAAAGCCATAAGTGGCCATAATGGTTTTCATTTTTCTTGCTTTAATTTTTTATCTAAGCGCCTTTTAAACAAATGTTATTGTTTCTTAAGCATTTCTTGTTTTATGAGACGTATAATTTGTCATACCCATTGCATTCAGATAACTCGCCTGAAAATTGACAGTAATCCTTTTGCCAAAGGTTTCCGGGATTCGTCTCGCATGAATGAGTACGACAGGTAAGATACTTTACCGACATACAATATGTGCAGAGATAAAAAAGCGTGTTAAATTTGTTGTTTTGACCCACAGGGACTAAAATATTTGTTTGTGGCAAACAATCGCGAGAGATGTTTTGTTAACGTTCTGATGATCAAACAATGTGTGACAGTGAAGCATTGGTTTCTAGTGCTTTTACAAACGATGCACTACAGCGAAATCAAAATGAAACTCCAGTGCAATTGTTGAAAGATTATTTTCCGAATCTGCAAAAAAAGAAAAAATTTGTAAGTGATGTCAGATGTCAGCGGACTCGTCGACAAAAGACTTAATGCGTTTGTCAAAAGCTAGAGTTTTGAATCAACCCAGATAAAAATCACGGGAAGCACGCTAACTTAGAGTCAACATCATTACAGGGCCGGATCGGCATAAATTATTAAACGATCGTGGAAGGCGATCTCTACCTCCCTGAAAGTAAAAGTCAATTTTCCGCACACCCCTCCCTCTGCGTTTAACATGCCCCATACCTTCGTAGTAATAGTTCTCTAATGCATTCCGTTTGTGGATTTTTTTGCTACAAGCGAAAGCTTGTTTACACGTTAAGTTATTTGGACACTGTGTACTACAAATAAACATTATTTTGTGCGCGTTCATCTTTCGCTTCATATTTACGTCTTTGCTCTAAACAAACTTTAAACTGAAAGCTCACAGTAACATTTTTGAAAAAATGTGTTAATTTTAAGTCTCTTTTGGCTATTTTAGTATAACAACGTTTTCGACATGCTCCGGCAGAATGTTTCCTCTCTACCCTTTTTGCTCTTTTTTGAAATATTTAACGCAAGCGCTATTTTGTAACGTTCAAAACGATGGAGAGGTATTTCCTGGTAGCTTCAAAATGAAAACTGGAGAAACGAATCGCGCAAAACATGACTAGTTCACTTCCACATTTAAGCGGCGAATGCGACCTCGAAAGGTATTCCTGCGCTTCATGACGTTCTTACCAACAGTTCGCACTGCTAATGAATCGTTTTTCAAGATGCAGGGGGGACCTTGTATTGAAATTTTGTGCCAGCGCAAGCGACAGGGCGCTAACAACGTTACGGTCGATCGGGGCCTTTCACAACACTTGATAAAATTACAAACGATTTAATTTGCGCCGTTAAAAGCGGGTGGCACTTTGCTTATCGGATTAGCGCCGCAAAAATTGACGACACTTCTGACAAATCGTCAGAGCGCTAAAAGAGACGAACAGCCCAGGAAGAATTGATTTAAGCGCCTTCCGTACACGAGCTATCTACCCCGGCTGTCAGCAATTTTTGAGCTCCAGCGCTAAAGCGATTTCCCCGCTAAATTGACAAGAGGTCCTAATGGCGATTAATTTTTGCCTGCAAAAGTTTCAGGAAAGTTTCTTCTTCAGCCGAAGTGATCCTAAACTACGCTCATTCTGGTTTCACCGGACCATGCAAACAAGTCTTCTATTGAAAGTTTCTTGTTTGTCTTTTTTTGGTTTAACCTCAGAACAGTGTTGCCTTGCTATACTGATTCGTCCATATTCAAAAGAAAAATATGCTTGATCAAATTTAACAAGAATCACAGCCACGAAGTAAACGAACACGTTGGCGCTTTAACACATAAAAAAGAGGTGTTTTGAATCAAAGAACTTGCGTTGTGGAAATCTACGTTGTGGAAAAGGTTTTTTTTCGAATGAACTACTAAATCTCACATCTTAGAACATTCGATTTAAATAAGGAGGACAAGACACTTTGATACGAACTTTTTTAACAACATGTTTCAAACTATGGGAAAGCAAAAACGAGTTCAAGTTTTGCATCATAGTATAACAAGATGTATTCTTTGTCAAACACAAAGTTTGTTGCTGAAGTCACTCAAAACACAAATTCGATAACTTGCTGAAGAATGGATCAAAAGATAAACTGTGAAAAATCTTTATTCTGAAAATAAATGACTAATATATATATTATTAATCATTTCATTATTTATAAAGTGAAACTAGTGAATGGGTGTGCTGGTAGAACTGGAATACGTACAGGTACTTTCAGTATCCCCTGTTGCTGTGAGATTTAAGTGATGCATATTTTTACACGCTTTTGAGGCTGCTATCTGCAATTCCTATAACCTTTTAAACGGCATGACCATACTTAACAAATTTTGTAACTGCTATATGATGTGTTCTCACGCTAACAGAGAAGGTCTTCCAGTTATAAACCAAAAGGTACGCAATTAACCAATACCTGGCAATTGCGCAAATCGTAAAACATATTCAGTGAATCCATATCTGAATCATACTTTTCCTTCATAAAGTATTTTCTGCAAGAAAAAAACAGGTTCTTGCAAACCATTTTTCGTAAAATCGTTGACAGTACTTGACGTGGGCAAGAAAACAAGAAGAAAAAGATTTTGCCAGTTTTTGAGACAGTGCGAATTAAACCGGTTTTTCCCTCCCGCTAGGAGACTCTGGTCGTCTCGATGCGGTCTCATTCACTATACTGCAATTGCTTTCTGGTCTCGTGCTCGACCATGTTGGAATGAAAATAGGGAAAGTTGCATCGCGTTGCGAGCGACTCAGCGCCACTGTATGGTTTTCGCTTCACGAACAAGATTAATTTTCTTACTTCCTAAAGCTCACTTTAAATCAGAAACATCGTTGCCGTGGACGTTTTTGCAGACTCAGAATTAAACTTGAGAAACAAGAATTAGCAAGACTTAAACGTGCGTTGGTCCACCGAAGCATTGCTCCTAGTTTGTTATGGTTAAGAACAGTGATTCTGAAACACTGTTCTGAGGGCCGCATGCAGCTCCCAAGCACTGTATGTGTGGCCTTGGGCAGTACTTTAATAAAACCTCCATTATTTTGTGTAATAGACTTCCATCTGCTATAAAACAAAACGTGTCATTTGACTTGTGTTAAATTTCTTTTAGTGCGGCTCTCTAACAAAGTCGTACTGCTGGATTTGGCTCTGTTCAGCGAAAAGGTTAAGAACCACTGGTTTAGAATTTAGTATTAAGGTTGGAGGGTACCCTGTTGGATTTGTTCGATTAAACCTGATGTTTTTTGCCTCACTTATACACACTCAAAAAACAATCACGTGAATCTAGGGTCAAATAAGATTAAATAATTAGAGTTAAATAAGATTAAATGCTGAATGAGAATTGGCAGGGTAATGAAGATACGGACCACACTGAAAATAATTTGTTGTGACGAGATGGTACATAAAACTTAGTTTTAGAAGAAAATTATTTCACCATTAGTGGTACTGCCTTGCGCGAGCAATGCAGATTTGGTGTGTTTAGCACTGATGTAATGACAAAAAACAGGTAGGACAAAGCGTTGCTACGAAAAAGATGGTTTATTGCAATCGAAACAGTTAAATGTTTGTCGATTTTTATTCAAAAACGACAATACTGCCATTATGTTGGCACCACATGACGGTTTGCTCTTTAAACGATTTGGAGAATAACTTCACCTCCACCTTTCCACACTGACTATACACTATACAACCTTGGTTTTAACTCAACCTTAAGCAAACCGCTGCCGCGAAACCACAAGTAATGCCCATCGAAGATTTCCTGAATGCTCCTCCTGCTGGTACACCGAAGAAAACCAGAAAGGGTGCCGATACTGGGAATGCCCTGAACTAAAAAACACCAACAGAAAAAATGCAGCACACATTTGTAATCCGGGTAGAGTCGCTTAAAAGCTGGTCAGAAGCCTTAAGTCGTTCGAAACATGAGAAAGGTTAAAGAGATCCCGTAAAGCTTACAGAAACATTTTATTCCCTTTACGCCGCATTAAGAGCGAAGAAATTACCTGCAAACACGCACGTGGGCCGTAAAATCATAAATGTATCCTCAAACTCACTAGGTTGCCCATCACTGGGTGATGTCCTTTAGAACCCTGACAGCACAGTGCACAGAGTAAAAACGCGCACCAAAAGTTTGAAGAAGTTAGCTTGTTTATTGCAATTTCTTTCTAACACTTTATTACAAAAGACTCACTTAGCCAACTGATTTTATTCCTCTGGAACACTTTAAGAATTTGTGTGGCTTCCACACTGCTTCCACATGAAATTACCGCTCGTGCTATTATCAAAATTTCTTTCCACAGCAACATCTTGCTTGGTTTCACTTCTGTAGGTTATTCCTAATTTACAACTCAACACGACAAAAGGGTAAAAAGCCCCCAAGCCTCCGAATTCAATCGGGAAGTCCTGCAAACGTAGGATGACCAAATATCTCTTTATGACGACCGGGACAGGGATGACCCAGTGCTGGTCGTAGTCAGATACTTTCTTTTCCAGGAAAATCAAACCCGCTACAGGAATCGAAAAGAATTAGATTTATTGCAATTGTCGCGTGAAAGCTGTCGGAAAATGGTGAAGATGGGGCTAAGGATAGAAACGATGACTTTTTCAACACTTAAATTGGCCATTTGAAAGTTTTTCACAGTCGTCTTGCGTAACGGTTGGTGAAAACAACAGTGGGTACATTATGCGAACATTTAGTTTAGAAATTATTCCGGTCAGATTTGTTCGCACAGTACAATTAGGAAATACTGCTTGGTACACCAGTATTTTAGCTACAGCGTTTCGTACCTTGAAGTCATTGCAGTTTTACTGAAGGTGTTTTCGCAAATTTATTTCCTTAAACGAATCAGCATGGAACCTCAGATTTTCGGAGTCTGAAAACCTTTTCAATATTCAGTCACTTCACACCAAAGCAAAAGGAAAACACATTTCATCTTTCGTTTCTTTTGTTCCTCCTACAATACGATTCAGTAAGAAACAGAACACTAACTATATCTCAGCTACGACAAGTCGAAAAGCGTAAAAGCACACTGCACTTTTATGGCAATCTGCGAACATTTATCGAAGAGAAATTAACAGACTTTTCTGTTATTCGTGAAAGCTTTTTTTACGAAGTTCTTGTATTTTTTCACAGCTAATATAGATAACATATAAGTTTAAATTTTCCTTGAACTCTTTGTCGTCTACGAAAGTCTTCAAGCATCACATTTCTTAGTTCTTTAATTTCCGAAAAATATCTTTCAACCAATTTATTCTCACACTATGTATTTGCTTTGATTAAGTTTAACGTAGTAATATAACCGCAAATTAAGTTTAATGTAGCAACATAACCGCAAATTATCTAAATAACAAAACATTTTTCAAATTAGATTTAGCTCCGAGCGACATTTCGGGTTTAAATTAATTTTTTTAATGTTGACGTTTTGATTTGAAACATGGTTTTTCAGTAGTAGCTTCACCTATGCTATGCAAAGTGAGTGATAAATATGGTGTCGTTCGTATCATACCCTAATACGTTACGCAATGATTGACAGCATGCAGCAACAATTATGGCAGTTTTTCCGGAAGCTAAAATTCCATTTCGAAAGTGTTTTGAGAGGTTTGGCTAACTATAATTACACCTCAACAGGTCTAGGAAAATAGATGTTAATATTCATAGCACTTATTCTAGGCATGCCATACGTCTCGTTTTAGACGGGACAGTCCCGGCTTAAAAGCTTTGTCCCGGCATCCCGCTTAGTGAACCAAAAAGTCCCTGTTTGGCATTCAGTCAGCCAATATGAATAGCATGTGGTCTGATCAGTCATAACAAAAGCAGAATGTAAAAGCCCTTATCATATGTAAAAGTCGATTAATACTGACTTTTCCTGCTGTGATTTGTACGAGAAAATAAAATCGAACAAAGACTTTTGACGAAAATATTGTCTACGGAAAAGTATTATTGGGCGAATGTGTAAATTTACAAATGCTTGAATATTGTTTTATTAGTAAAATGTATTATTTTCTTTGTCTTAACTACAAGAATCGAAAATAGTTGCATACTGCAAGTCAGGCGGGGGACATTTGGGGCATTTTCCCCCCCGAATATTTCAACACATTGCATAGCAATTTTGAAACAATTACTTTGTCTTACTGGTTAATCATCTCCTTAAAAGATATATCTTGGACAGGCAATCTGATCGCAAATTTTGTATATGAATGGTATTTAACCACAAATATGTTGAAATTGGGAAATCGTTTAAAATGTTGGTGCTTAACCGTTGCTGGGGTTTCACAGCCAAGTTCTAACGTTGCAAGGGAAACTCGAAATTCACAAGAGCCTCAAAGTTATTAGGTGTTGTTTAGGTAGTCCTAGAAAAAGTGGCTAGGCCCACCCACATCTGGTGGCGAGCCTGGACCGAACATTCGTAATAAAGTTAAAGTTGCATTCCTGCTCAGGCCCCACGAGAGGGGGGTGCAGCCGATGCGCTTCTCTGGGGCCCACAAAAGGGGGCCCATGAACCTCAGTGTTCAAAACGGAAAAGGGCAATTATGCACAAAGTTTTATTGTTATAACTTTATTCATACAATCTTGTGCATATTAATTGGCTAAAGTTGTGGTTTTAGTCGAAATACAATGCATCGCCATTTCTTTTGATGTGTGGTTGGGATTATCTCAATTGCTGCTGTTTCATTGTTAGCCCAACGCACCATGTAATGCGTAACATGACGGAATGGTCGAAAAATATTCTTATGACGTTACGTGGGACTTTAACCCTTTCAGTCCCGCGAAAACCACGTTTCATGCAGAGATTTGCAATCCTATAACTCGCCAGGCGATTGAGCTAGAGAGCTGTTCAAACCTTCTACGGATTCAGCAAGTCTTGTAGTCAAAATCGAAAAAAAAAATTTTCGTTTTCGGTGGGAGGTTTTCGGGTGGGAACGCCACAAGTGGAGGTGTTTTTGGCTACCTTTACCTGGCCTTGGGCCCCAACCCATTGAGCCATTATTATGGCTCAAGATGTGTTCGGAAACTACGCCAAAATCCGCGTCTTTAGAGCCCTTGAATGACTTTCTAGCATATCTGTAGCCGAAATTATGGACAAAATACCAAAAATTGGTGAAAATTTCAGCACCCCCAAACCCCAGTCTGGGCTGGAAAACATCCGTTTTCTAAATGGCCATCACTCGCCAGCGGATCGAGCTAGAGAGCTGTTCAAATCCGGTCTGAATGGGAAAGACTTGTAGTTTAGGCTGAAAAAAAACTTTTCGCCGTGCGAATTCGGCCTTTTTGGCTATGTTTACAAAACCACAGGTTGTTTTGACATGTTTTGACAGGTTTCTATAAATAATCCGTGACGTCAATGGCCCGTGGGAGTGCGTGAATCGAGCAGAATCAGCGGCGCGAAACCGCGCGCGATTTAAATGCATTCTAGGCTATAGTACGAAGTTTTAGAGGGTTTGATGAACTTTTTAGCATTGCTGGTTAATGAGTTATGGAAAAAATGGTAGAATATGAATATGGGAAATCCCCTGAACGTCACTGGGGAATTCCTGACATGTTTGGAATATTTTTGGCATAACTTTTGAACCAGAAACGCTAGAAACTTGATCAAGGGCTCTAAAAACGCGTATTTTTGCCTAGAATCTAAAAATACTGCGAGCCACAATATTGGCGCGTGGGATCGGATGATGACGTCATATAAATAACCAAAAAACAGTACCCCATCATGAGCCCACTGGCCCCAAACCGCTCATCCAGATTTAAAAAATGTTTTTTTATTCTAAACTACACGAAACCACTAGTCATTACAGGGTTTGAACAGCTCTCTAGCTCTATCTGCTACCGAGTTATGGCTGGCTAAAGTTTGGCCTGAAAGGGCAAATTATGCCTTTTCTGAAAAGTTAGGAATTAGGCCCAAAACTGGGTTTTTGGCCCATAATTTTGGCCACAGATGTGCTAGCAAGTCA
>JGI24021J15306_10002443_pt1 | contig 20080 bp, 15 predicted proteins | sample Ectturendosymbi1_FD_15306 | JGI IMG/M metagenome (IMG submission 15306)
TATGCTGGCGGGGCGACCAACCGTCAATGGGTTACGAAGCACACGTATTTTTCACTGGGATGGATTGAGCGGTGAAAGGACGAAGGACACCTCTTGTAACCCTCAGCCGTCGGGACCAGTTGTATTGTCTCCACGCTCCACGGGAAACTTGTTTGGGGTGAGTGGTCAACAATTCTTGAATTAAAAGACCAAACCTGCACGAATCGAAGTGAAAGCCGCAGCACCAACCAGGGACGACAAAAAACTGATTTCGATGACGCCATTTTTATCGAACGCATGAAGGGCGATCGTGTAATGTTCAGCGCGTGTGATGTGGCCGCCTGTCAGGGCCTGTCGCAGCTCCGACCTGCTCAGTATCCCGCTGACTTTCCCATGCGCTCGTTAACCCCTCGCCTGTGCTTCTGCTATATTGCGCTTCGCGACCGGCTCGTCATATTCCATATCCGCGCCTGCCCAGATCAAACATGACTTTACTGACACTGTCGACAGGGTTTCAAGCAACGGTTCAAACAGAACGAAAATGACACGATATCCTCTTATCTTCCTCCGCAATATAGACCCCAACCGCTGCAATGCCGCGAGAAGGCACCCATCTTGCGTCACTAAAGTGGACGCGGTTGTAACAGTAAAGTGAAAAAAGAAATAACGCTGAAGCCAGTCCGCACCAAGCCAGCGGGGGAGGAGGCGGTCAGTGGTTCTTTTGAAACAGGCTATGATAAACTCATTGCATTAGTAGGTCCTTTTTTGAGCGGTTGGTTAAAAGCAAAACCCTTTCATTCTCGTACTTGGACGACGGAGATATTTCTTCGATTGACGAGAAACTGTTCTGACAAGCGCGCTGATAAATATGGATCTCTCTACACGTACCTTTCAATAACAAGAGAGGAAGAGGCCCAAGTTACAGATAAATTGTGTGCGAAAAGATGAAGACAAAATTTCTTCAGCACTAAATGCCAGATAAAATCGTCCTCCCGAGTAACATTTCAATCAAGCGGACCTGTACCCAAGCATTGAACGACTTCCTTCCATTAAGTTCAGTCAACAGCATCTGCTCGTGCGCCACTATAGTTTGTAACCACGACGGCTCGGTAAGATACAAATGCGAAAGAGGTAGTTGGGTTCACCCGCTACGAGTTTTGATCCAAAATCGAAGATGAGCCTTGGCCGGTAGTTGTATTGAACAACGAGTGTGGCTTNCAAAAAGTTTCATTTTCGCTGCGCTAAAATTATAACAAGTTTAATTTCCCAATGATTTATATAAGTAAACATTTTTTTTTTCTTTGTAGGTATTTCAAAGTCGCAAGACCTGTAAAAAATCTGCCAATAAACCGTTAATTGCATCAGCAATTTTGCGATATTTTCAGCAAATCACGCTGTTGATAAATACGCTGCAAAGTAATCGCGAGGCGGTCGGAAAAGATAATTGAAAAGCTCACGTTTTGAAAACGCAGCTGCACCGCCCAGCACCAGATCACTTCCAACAAACCATCTCGACAAGTGAAATTCATGGTTGTCGCTTTTACCTCTTGTTTGTTCCGAAACAAGCCTCAGACCGTGATAAGCGCGACTGACGGGTGAGTAGAGCGTTGTTTTGCCGTAAATGGATTAAATGATTGCACAGGTGCAGGGGCAAAAAGCGTAAAACGTCGCTCTGAGCGTGTGGCGTACGCATCGGAGACTGTCTCATATATTTAGTTGCAGGTCACTCCGCGAATAGATTCGGCAGCTAAGCCGGAAAGAGGGGCATGAATGTTCGGAGATGTCCATTTTTTTTATTTGAACAGCATACTGCAGCTTCACTTAATGCTGTGGTTCTAAGAGTCAGCAAATTTTTTTGGTTGAGGTTTAAAAACAAAGTTGTTTCGAAATCAGGATGTCTGAAAAAATCTCCGAACAACTTCCCTGGCATCATTTCACGAGCTCAACAACAAGTTTTGTCAAAACTTTTTGGCACTTTTCTCGGACTTCCGTGGCGTACGGATGTGTCCGGTAAGTTTGCTCATAATCTTTTTGTCTACGTTGTTCACACAGGGTCCAGCAAGTATAGGTGCAAACAATGGTGTTCAGTCGATTCTAACGCCGCAATGTCAAGGTCATCACTGCACGAGATGGAAAAGAATGACGGGGCTTGGCAACTAGTCGCGAAGAAAAGTCACCGTCCCCACCCAAAGTTAAAAAACTTGAAATTGACGACGCGTTTCAGAATTTTTGAAGGGTTTTCGGAGGGTTTTGTTATTTATTTTCCTGCCTGAAATAATTTTGTAATTGACGAAATTTCTAATGAGCCACGACGTCAGCGGTAAGCACTTGACTGGGGCAAATGAACGAAAGTTACACAAAAGGCACCATCAAAAAGTACCGCAGCTCATTACTTTCTGAAAGAGCAATGAAGGTATAAAAGACAAGACATTATGCAAAAAGCTGCCAGAAAACCTTTCCATCATCGACGCCAAGTACTAATCCACAGGTAGGCAGTAACTGTAATTTGGTTTCCGTAATCTACGATGAGATTCTCAACCTCCCAGCAGTTACCTACTGAAACGTAATGGATCGGGGTTTGAAACCAGCACGTTCGGGTGGGAATAAAACGCTTGCTAAAGTCTGTTTTCATTAAATAGACCGAAAACCAGCAAGTCTAAGTAAATTGCTCGCCGCGCCACGCCGCAGGTGCGCGACTTGAAACGATGCCTTGAGTAAGTGCTATCAGTAAACAGCGTCGCTGACAGAAGAATTGTTGGCAAACGGCAGTGTCCGCTGTCGGAATGCCAGTAACACATGATTCGCGGTATCGTTTTCGTTGTGTCGAGCTCCAGCAAAGGTGTGAAGACAGACCAGGAGACGTCCACAAGGCCCCTATAAACTTTGATCTGCCTTCGCCTAGTGAGACCACGCTCGATTCGAAGTGCCTAAGCATTTGTTTGCGTTCCAAATTAGTCTTGGGTCAGCGGCTCTTCCAAAATCCAGGCAATTTGGGCCTGTTTACAACACTGTCGCTTCGTTGCCGGCACGGAAGGCAAGTGATGGCTGGTGATCTACTGCGTGGGCATTGTTGTTTGGCCTTGTCATTAGATTACCGCGTTTACGTTGAATATATCAGCGCCAAAATAGCGTCATCACCGCGTGTTCGTCGACACAGGTGAGTGGCTTTGACTTACAAGTTTTGTCGGCTGCGCGATAGTCTGTGTACTCGCCAAGATGGAAGAAATTTCGCCAAGGATTTGACCGCCAAAACTGCCAAGCATTTGACCGCCAGAACTCTTGGGGATAATCACTATCAGTCTATATATGGTCGGTTATACCTTCGAACCTTACCTTCAATAACAACCTCATTACCGACTTCAATCTAATGCTATACGTTAAAGTTTTACAGCGCTTTCAATTTGTATTAAAACTCAAAATTGAAGGTCTTTGCTGACATTCTGCTGTATATAGATAGGTCAGCACTTTTGTGTTTTCTCTTAAAAACCTTTGAACCTTTGCTTAGCTCAAAACAACTTGTGAGAAACGCAGTTATGAAAGTGTTCAATAGCACAGATTTTCTTCCGGATTTTATACAACTGACCAACCATTTTTTGTCTTTGTAATCGCCCGCGGTTTCAGCTCGTTGTCAATACTGAACACAGGTCTGTTTGAGCTGTTGTGGATACTGGATGCGCACTGCTTAATCTTTAAGTTGTTGTAAATTAATTTAGTCACCTCTGCCGCGGTCTATCACAATTTGAATGCCACTTGTGTGTATTACGTACGCAGTACACATGTGCGTAGCCAACCCAGCAGACAAGCTATGTATCACTGCGATACTTTTGCACGACAAAACGTAGTCCGTACAGACAAAGTTCTTAAGCCGAACCACTCGGCAGCTTGGGCCTGTTGCATGATGGGTATTTGCAGGAAACATGACAAATACGAGTTTCCAGTTCCACACACATCGTGCTCTTGCTTTCCCAAAACCTACTGTGGAGCAGCTTATAATCGTTAACAGCGGAAATACCCGAAGAAGTATCTTTGTTCTACCGCCTGTGAGCAAAACAAGGAGAGAAACTGCGAAATCTTGTACTGAGTTGCGATGCTTGTACCGCCTCACACAAACAAACTGCTGGCACTGTTATGAGGTGTTTATCTTTACAATGCTTTTTATAGGTGATGCTCTACCAGAAAATTACGCGGAGAAATCTATCTGCGCGATGTGGTATAACTTCCGTCTTCACGCGGAAGACGAACAGAGTGAAACGCAAGATCTATCAAACAGCGCTTAGTATCTGCACAATTAATGAATTGTTAACAGAAGTCGTTGTACAGCAGTCCATCTGCTCCTGGCACTGCCACAACAGCGCAACATGCTATCCGGTTTCCACCCGTGACACTCATCTATGACATCACAGAGCGGCAGGAGCGCTGGTAGGTTGAGCCATCACTCAATTACTTTTTTCGGCGCTGGCGCTCCTCTGGGCATTAGAACGTCTCCACGCAACAGCGGATGAACAAAAATATCATCACTCTTTGCGGGGCAGGCAGTTGATCTGCTGGTTAATGTTTTAGCAGTGCTTATGCGTGTTTGCGACTTCTTTTGATCACAATCGGCAGCTGATTCATTAGCGCCTTCCGTTGCAATGTCGAATATGCACAACGAGGAGGAAGGCGGCGCCAAAGNAAAAAGACCGNGAGCAAGTCGTGGGCCCTGCAATGGCTGTGAACCACAGTCGTGTTTGTGTGTGGTGGCAGTTTTCCCTTACGAACTCACTGTCCAGACTGAAAAAATGTCGCGAACACCGAATTCCCGGTCTTTGTCTTGGACGCCATCAGCTAGATTATATTACCGACTCGACTCGAGACACTCGCGCAAAAAACAACGATTGAGTGTTTGCGTTGGGTTATGCAGGTTGGGGTCCCATGAACACCAGCAAACATAAACCCCCTGGGAAAGTGGGCTCACTCACCCGAGGTGATGATAGCTTGTTTTCGTTACACCGTTCGCAATGCTTTAACAAACCGGCACCGCTTGTTACAAGCACTTAACACAGACACCAGCGACCGCATCTCGTCCGGGCCGCGTTAACGTTCAGGCAAGCACTTGTATTGCAGCGCGACGTGTGGAAATCACTTGCAAGAGCTGTTCGCACCAGGTTGATTGCTCGCTTGATTGCCTGAGCAGTTGGGTCTCATCCATTGAGGCGCGAACGACGACTGCCTTCTCATGTTCCAGGGCAACAAGTAAGACCAATTTTCGTTTAAGCCCAACCTAAATTACTGATCTGTGTAATGCGTGTCGCGCATGTGTTCCTCACCTTGCGTTAAATTGCTCTTAAACAATTTGCATCAAACATTTATGTTTTTTTCCTCAAGAAATTAAGACTCTGTAACGACTAAATTGCCCCCGTCTATAAAATATTTCATCCGCTCACTGCAGAAGCTTATGTTACTAGTGCAGTAACGGCTCAACACCCGTTGCATAAGTCATGAAAATGCAATTTGATCTGTTAATTCATTCGGGCCGTTTATAGATTTATTCAATCGAATATTACGTCGGACGATCGGTAACACAGTCGCATTTTGCCGACAACGCCTGCTCAGGTGCACACTGGCGATACCTCCTAACTCGTAATAAGGACTCAGCATGCATCTGCGTTTGAAACTACAGCGAATAGGCCTGCAATTCGGCCCATGCGGCAGCAGCGACATGAACATTCCATCCTTTGAATTTCATTCGAATGACAACAAAATTCCAAACGTTCAGTAGTCACGTGGCATTGTTGGTGATTTTTCGTCGCGACGGTGGCTTCACTGTGGTCGATTTGTCATCACCGATCATCAAAAACTCAGTGGAACCAGCAGCGGCCCACCGAGCAACTGCAACCTGTGCCTGAGTCATTTTTAAGCCTTTGCGAGTTACGTTTAGGAGCACATTCGTCAAAGATAAGTTACATGGCACGAACACATAAAGATGAAAGGCTGCCGACAGCTTGCTTATTAGATCACGAGAACAGCGGGGAGGAGGTCTTTCTCGAAATTGATTTCTTCGCCCGCGCTTTTGCACAGAGATATAGCGTTTCGCAAAAGGCAACATTCATGGCGCACTTAAACTATCGGATAAACGCCGTTAAGTCATCGCAGTCTATTTCTCACTGTATCATTTGCAACCTCAGGGCGGGTTCACAGAAACAGATGGCTTGGTGGTGGGAAGATAATTCATAGCGTTAAGCTGTTTTGAACAGGTTTGAAAAAGAACTAATGACATTAAGTAGTTGCGTGTTTTTATTTCTGCGTAATTTTTTTTTGCTCTCGAACTGACAAATGACACTGCCGCTTCAGCTGTCAGAAAATAACTTAATCGCACACACACCATGTGACAGTTTGACCGGGGAGGCATTACTCAATTTAGTGGAGTGACAGATATGCGCTAAGAACTCGGCCAGAAGTGAACCAAAGGGCCAACACCAAGAACGCGAATTACTACTTGATTAAAGGTCGCGAAACAAGGCTGCTTGTGACCGCGCGACGGCGGTGATACCCGGGCCCCTTGCCAATTGAAAACAATTGCTGAACGGTGTGATATTCAGCACTTAACGCTCCCGCGCCGACCGGCGACACTCGGTAAATATATCCAGAAAGCTTGATGGTTCATGCCTCAGCGCGAGTGGCAGTGACGCCGGACACACATGGCACTCCACAAACATGTCCTTCGTCGGGCCCTGCTCTCGACAAGATTAAAGGTGGATTTCACGACTGTTCAGATCTTAATATAAATTGGAAGAAAATCTCTTTTTTTGGCTTCTCGATTGTTTTTGCCAATCATCGTCTTTGAGGCTGCGGAGGTGAAAGTTCGTTTTGTTTTACCGACTTCACTACAAGTGTCCTGAACGCTGGAGAGATAGTCAAATAAATCTTTTTATTATGAGACACTGACAAGAAATTAATGATTGACTCACGCAGTGCTTTGTGCCAGTTTTGTGGACATTTGTCGCCCCAGTAGAAACACTTTAATCAAATAATCTGGACTTAATGCATATTGCAGAAAATTCTGCATCAATAAGTTCTTACGAAGCCGCAAGCAAACAAATCTGATCGGGCGACTGTCAGAAGTCAGCTCTCGCTTTGCGGTGAACCAACAACATTTAAAAATTCGCTTAAAATTTACGTATCATTGTTAGCTTTTAGATTTTGAAATGTGTGACATCCAATTCCGAACCCAGGTTAACTGGATGACATGCAAACAAATCTGCAGAGTGTTAGCGTGAGAGCCTTTCGAATTTGCCAGTGAAGTGGCAAGAGCGACAATGCATGTAGAAACAGCTTTTAGGATTTGTGGTCACTTATGTTTTTGCTATTATTCGCATGTCTCGACAAAACGTTGTTTTCAAAGGCAGAAGGTCAGGAAACACTTCATGCGGATTCGTATCGGCCTGAAACGGGGTTCGACGAACAAAGAGTTCCGCTACATGTCCGGACACATCGCTCAAAACCGCAGTTCTGTCCTAGTTGCCAGATGCAGTTCGTGGTGCGATGCCTACGCTGTTCTGAAATGCAGTTGAAAGGCTTGGTTGAAAGCAGCATTGCAAGGTGCAGCTTTCGAACAGTCAACGCTGCTATCATTTCAGCTTAAGGGGTTTCGAAAGCTATAAGGATAAACGTCGCCAGTTCGTTTGTATCGATCTTGAAAAAAAACACAGATGTAAACAAAAAACCTGCATAAAGACAATTTTTCCCAGTAATTTTTAGGGTTTTTTATGTTTTCTGACTATGGCAGTTGCACGCGAAAACCTTCAACCTCGAAATGAGGTTCTGAAGCCGTTTTGACTTGCGTATTGAGATTGGAACTTTAGCGTAAACAAGCGAGGTCTTTCCAGGTAATTCTGTTTTTCATTGCATTGCATCGTAACGCATAACCTTTAAACCTCTCGTTGTTTGGGTACATTTAAAAAGTCAGCTGTAATCTTTCATTTAAACGAACCGCAAACTTTTGCGGGGTGTTTTTCTCAACAACCACCATCGCATCAACATGGCGGCATCACCATGCCGACTGACTATGTCTATTTTCAATCATAAAAAAGAACTTGGAAATCATCAATGAAAAACAATAGTGCAGATGTCGAGAAGCGATAGCGAAAGATATGCTATCGCAAAGACAATAGAACAAGTACCGACTGAAGTGAAAAGTTATCAGGGTACATGCGGAAAAGGCCAGACCGCCGTGACACGTCTTCAAACGTTTCGACGTGGACTCATGATCAGGTTTGCCTTCATATAAGCAGAATGTTTGCTTGCAAAACTTGATTAGTAGGTACGGCCAGTTTGCGTGTTTTGTCAATATGTGTGACGTACTTGTCACTGGAACACGCCCACCGGCATATCAGCGAAAATACACAACCACTATCACGACTTCCGCCGTTGTAACGTTCCACATGGACACGACAGCAAGCAATAAAATTTCGAGTCTTTAACGCTGTTCAGACATTTATTGCATATGTTCATTGAAGCTCTTTGAGTAAAGCGCGATATGGAAAATGGCGGCGCTGGGAAAGAAAGTCACTTGAGTGAGTGCGTCTGGCAATTTTGGCAACAGCAACTTAACCTCCATAAACCCAAACTTAAGCATTCAACACTTTGTTTTCCACACACAAGCATAGCGCATGGTCACTGCCTGTCTGAGCAAACTTGCGTTTACGAGACCTTGATTGTATATGTTGGCACAAAAAACACCGTAGGTCTCACAGTTATGTGTTCTTCATCTTCATATCGTTATTCCTGACATTAGCTGCATCGCCCATGCATAGTATACCATGCAATCTATTCATTTACTCCACTCTAGGTTGTTGCATTTCCCTATCTGAATATCTTTCAAGGCAATTAACAACATTCGAAAAAAATTATGGGCAGATTATCAAGTGAGCAGTGTTGCAAATGGCTCTCCAAACCCCCCTATCCATTTCTGACTCTATAAATAGATTTCAGTGCTTGCGTTCATTGCACTAACACTAATATTAGCTTCATTTTTTGTTGCAATTCTTTTCAGATCATCCATTACCTCGGAGTCAACGAAACCATCGCCGGTCACTTGGTGTCCAGTGAAACATTAAAATCACGATGAAATTCGTTACATTCAACGAGGAGCCGCAAATGATCTTCAGGCAAAAAAAATTTTTTTTCAACAGCATTATTCGTCCAATGTCGAAACTAATGCCAGCGATTTATTTGCTGCCCAGAGTCAGTCGTTAAATAAAATACTTTTTCCATCAGCTTTGCCAGTCTTAATCAAATTACTCTCGACCTGACAGGATAAACATTAGCAGAACATGTCGGTTATCCAATAAGGGGATTGGAGCAAATACTGCTACTTGAGTAGCGCCGATTCGGCGATCGGAAAAATCGACGCGTCAAAAAAGCCGACGAAATTGAACAAGGACCTGAACAAGGTTTTTCCATCATCAAAATCGTTATATCGGCCCAGTATCACGCCGCAACAACACACTGAGCACAGGTCTCTAACAAGATGCATGGAGAACGAATTAGATCCAAGCTACCCAGGGGAAATGAAAAGCTGAGAAATCGACCTACTCCTCTGACTTTGCAAGTATAGTTGCAACTTTGCTACGCGCCTGCCGCAACGTCAGAAGGGACATTCCAAGCTAATTCACGAAGCAAAGATTCTTGTGTACTCTGATTTCAGCAAGCAACGGCTTGTTTATTCCCACTCCGTTTCGTTGACTCCCATTACAGCATATTTCGCCCATGTAAGCCAGATTGCTAGGTCAACATAGAGACCCTGACGCTAGTCCAGCACGACTTACCGCTATGGACATTTGATGTTAGTGTGGGAAAAAAGAAAAACGTCGACGAAAAGCTACTGTCTCAGAGTTCAACGTTATTAGAAACCAGCCACACCACTCATAAAGTAACGTTCGGACGCTGACGCCACGATATCAGTTTTGCAATTGCGCTCAATTCGAGCCTATTCAAAACTGCTTTGCAATCACGCAGTACGGCAATCACCCATGTCATAATGGTGAAGAGCCGTCTGGTGCTTTTATCAGCCAAGTGCGGTTTTGCAGCATCACTGTAAAAGTTTTCGCTCCGCTGTTCACGTTGACGTCATCGAAAACACGTTTTTAAACTTTTTTGTGAAGACCAGCAAACGCTTTTAATCTGAATATGATTTTGAACAATGCAAAAATAAACTATGTCCACATTAACAAGACAAAGGCCTTAAAAAATACTTGTTACAAGACAGCGTCTCGGTTGCTCCACTTTAGTGTTTCGGATTCTACCAGGTCTGGAAGGGCCCGGCTAAGAGTTTTTTTTCGTGGATTGCAAGAAAAAAAACTCTTTTTTTACATTTCTATGACCGTTGAGAAAGAATCTGCTCAGGATTTGCTGATGTCATTTGTCAATTACGCATTGATGTCGTATTGACAACAAAAATAAAAAGCAGCTGGTCGACATCGCCCAACTCTCTTTCCTGCCAACGACGACGCGATAGCGTCAGCGTCGCCGGTGCGGTGGCAATCAGCGATTTACATTTTACCTGACGGTGCTCGCGTCGCGCGAGACTGAAAATCAACCCGTCAAAATCGCCCCAGCGCGCCCGCCGTAAACAGGTCGGCCGCTCGCGGCGATGATGCCGAACAACCCCCGATCGATGAAGCTATGAATTTCCTCTTAAATCCAGAAGCTTTTAACTGTGATCAATTAACTGATCGCCAACATGAGAAGCTAAAACGCTTTACATTTAAATTTTATAGACTCGGAAGCAATCAGAAGAGACAGACGGGCCCGCTCCATTTCGAATTTATTCGATACAATGGCACATAAGTCCGCTCGCGAAATGTTGTCCTATACGTAATGGAGCTACAGGAAGGGAAGACAAACAAGTTACGAAAAACATTAAGACGCGGTAAATTTACTCCGATGACGAGAAAAGATTGAAATTGCGTTTCTTTTTTAATGCAAAGTTTACTGAGGCGCATATTGGATCGTTTGAAGACGTCGCGCAGGCTTTAAACTCTCACATGGCACTTGTTTCAAAGCCCAAGCTCCCGCCACACGGTCAGATCCGCGTAAGACTCTGCCGAGAGATTGAGAGCGACATATCTCGGGTTAAGCGATCAACCAGCACCGACAGTTGGTGCGCCGTGCTGATAATCAAAATCAGTTATAAGTGGCTGAGTTCGCGCCGCTCTCGACAGACTTCGGGTTTTCTTGTTTCAGATGCAATTCCCACGCGGCCCCGCGACCGGGTCAGCCTAGCACGGGAAGTTAGGCCGTGTCAAACTTCAGAGGGCCCACCAGGGACGCGGCGTGTCGCGGTGATGTAAACATAGACCGGTTCGCCACTGCCTTAACAACAGCTCCTTAATTTGCTCGAGTCGTTGTGTAGGAAGACAGAAAGGCCCGTCTCCACCACCAGATGTCGAGTTGCTGCGGCGACTCGTCACTCGGATGACTCGACACATCACAGCTGGGCCCATGTTTGGAAAAAGAAAAGCTGAGTTTTCGCCTACGGTGAGCAATCCGTGCTTCTGTAGAAACGCAGGACTTCTTTCGACTTCTTTCTCTCTCTCTCTCTATATGAATAACTTGTAAGGACTGACGATGCGTAGTTTTACGTGAAATCGATTTCCTATTAAAACTTGTGATTGATTCCTTGCTTATTTCACCTGTGGAGTGAAGTTACTTGAATACAGAGATGTGCAAGTTTGAATCATCGCAAAAAGATGAAAGCAGAGCCTAATCGGCTGATTCCTCTGAAGTCTATAGAAAACCTTCTAGAGCTTTTAATTGTTCTCTCTCTCTGTGATACATTCTTGCAGACAAAACGCGTTCTTGGAGCATGTTTTGCAGGGAGTTTTCTTTCTTGTCAACTGTCAAGCAAAGTCAGGAGCTTTTATTTTACAAGAACAGTGGCTTGATTAATGCATCTTAATGGAATTCATCTCGCACATTGAATCGCTTTGGAATTTCTCTCAAATAATTTAAAAACTAGGAGAATTTTTCGTTAAGTTACGACTCTGCACCTAAGTGACGCATCAAAATATTGCGGAAATGATCGCCACTCCTCACAAACGTCATTTCTCTTTGTGCGGCTGAAGTCGCAGGATGCTATTAACACGTCGGAAAAGTACAGTACTTGTAATCCACACGGCTGCGTGTGTGTATTTGTACAAAAATCTATGCTCATATACACATCTTCACTTGGCAACATGTTGTCGTTAGTCTTTTAAGTAACTATGAATATTGACGTGGCAGCAATCGTGGAATTGTCGGATATTTTCCGCCAACACCTTCACTGCATGGAACAACAGACCTTCCGAAGATTCATTCGCTTTTCAAATCGAGAATAAAAATGAAATTAATTGTTTTTATGAGAAAAAATACGACGGGGCTTTTTCCTGATTCATAAATACGCAAAATAAAACCTTCAAACAATGCAATCGAACAACGCAAAATACAGAAATACTTGCAACTTTTTACATTGTGAGCCGCCGATAAAGCTGCGTGCCTGACGACATCGCGTTCCTCTTCTATATATAATTTCTCAGCGTGGGTTCGAACATCGAAGTTTACATGAATGTTTGTTTGAAACAACATACGTCTTGTACACGTCCGACATGTTCGAAGCGATGTACACTCAGCGGCTTGATCACATGTCACGCCCGTGAGCGACGACGTAACGGCGATACCGCGCATATTGTGGTGAACGGACAACAGGACTTACAATCAGCGACTTGTAATCGAATCGGCAAATCTCGCTGGGGCGGCTCGTTGTGGGGGGCGCACGTTTCTGATCATTTCGCATCGTTCCTCATTGAAAAGTAGCTTTTGCAATAAACAACATGAAGAGTCTCTTCTGCATAGGAACAAAGGCCCTTTTCTTCGCCAATGCAAAGAGCTGCATTGAGTAAATACGCCGGGCGCGATAAGGAAGAGAGAGCTGTAAACATTCACTGCTTTAACTAAGAAGTATGTTGCTAAAATCTATCAAACTCTTTAATTAAAATGTATAACACTTCGCGAAAATTTGTGACGCTGTTGAGTTGGACATTTAAGAATCTGATGCTTCGAAAATCACTAACAAAGGAATTGTTATTTGTAATTCAAACCTAGTGCCATGTTAGAATGCACTCCAGACCAGGATAAGTGAATTCCGAAAGTGATACAAAACTGAGAGGCGTGCAACGAGCTTCATTATCGCATTCGCGAAGGACACTTGCAAAAATATCCTCATTCTCAATGATATCACGCAAAAGGATTTACGAACGTTCGGTAATAAGACAGCATGCATGTGTGGTAGAATCCCGCATTTGACCAGAGGCAGTCTGACACGCAAAGCAGCCGTATGATGTGCAGCCGAAGAACACCAAAACGTCGCTAAACTCGTGTGCGTTCAAAAGCTGCTCCAAAGCTACTCTGCTCGTGCCGATCGCCAGGTCAGGAGCCCATTTACAACCCTCTCAGGTCGCACCACTGTGGATAAATAGGTGCTAATCGAATTGCCGTGGAAAGGCGTGTGGCGTCGTACTGCTTAATGCCGATTTCAAAGCTGTTCCACGCTTCACTGCCCGCGGATGCTGCGAGGAAGAAGCGCGTCACGCTGCTTTTTGACTTACTCCCCGCGGTGAGGACCTCCGCTGATTTTCCACTTTCACTCAGTGTCTTCAATTGTTTCACAGCAGTAATTGCTCCTATCGAACCTTGAGAAATTTATTGGATTAACTCTTCGTTTCAAGAAAAAATCCTTTCAAACTTTAAGCTTGACCTGTGGAATCCACTCGTGGAAGACTGGAACACCCGCTTGTTTTGTAACAATGAGTGTAACGGCCAGTCGAATGTATGCGTTATTGTGCTTCTGTGTGTTTCTGTAGGGCAGCGGAGGTAAGCGTTCTTCCCAGTTTTAACAGGTGGGGCCCTTTGACTATTCATATCCCGATGATGCGGCCTCTTTCAACAGTTTATCCATCACTGGGTTAGGCCAATATCTTCAAACTTTTTTGTCAGAGGGCTACATTACTGTAGCTATTACACAACAGTTCGAGGGCCGGACATCTTACATAATGAGATCGTTTCAGGATATCTTACATACAGTACTCCCAAATCAATAAATGTTTCGAAAATATATTGTTTTTCATTATTGACAAAATGTATTCGCGGGCCGGAGTTGACCCGCGGGATGCAGTTTGGAGACCCTGGTTGAGGGGATGTGCGAATGCATGTACCAGTGTGTTAATCTGGACCATCAACAACATCATTAGTTCAACATGCTTTGGAATGGCGGCTTGGTTGTTCAACTTAAACACGTGCACCACGCAACAACTTTGTCACGATTCCGAATGACTGATTTCTCAATTGGGGATGTTTGTCTGATATCTCCGAAAGAATCGCTGCGCGCTACAGTTACACGAGTTTATTGTATCTAACAGCAGGGTTCTTTTAAAGGCGTTTTAGGGACCCGAATCGGGTCCCTAGAATTGAGAATAGGGTCCCTAGATTCAGAGAAAATTATCATTGGGCCCCTAGAATCAGAGAAAATCGGGTCCCTAGAATCAGAGAAATCGGGTCCCTACAGGTGCATACTGGGTACCTAAGATTTTCCTTAAAAAAAACTGCTAACAGAATCTGTTTACAGCAAATTGAGTGATTTAAAACTGAACACAACGAAAGGTCTTAGTAGTTATATCAGATCAGAGAATGGGTCGCGTCAACAATCGACAAGAGCGACGTAAATGAGGCATCAGAAATTCTTATACTTCAGTTTATAGTTGAAAGCGGTCAAGATTCTTAAACATTCTGAAGTATAACGGGAACTGTTCAGTGATCACGTTTCTGTCTCCCACAAGAAAAAGGTTGAAATGTCACAGGTCTGATGAGACTGCAACGGCAGGCAAACAATCGCCTTGATATTAACTGAGAACGGCAGCATGGTGGTTCATACGTTATTATCCAGAGTTTCTCGAAGCTTCTTCTCAACCGGGAGAAGTCTCGTTTAAACATCGAATAGAATAAAGGTAGCAATGCTGTGGATATTCGTCAGCGTCAACAAGAGCGGAGTAATAATGCGACTATTAAAAATAATTCATGGGCACAAGCGTGAAGACAAAGGCAGTCTTCGTTCTGACCTCGATGAAGTTTACCCGGGTTCATATTGTTTTGATTAAACTTGATCCCAGCGCTCACTCAAAACAACAAAAGATGCAAAAACAAATACTCTTCTGTGAATATCTAACTTCTCAAGTGACAGCAGGTCTTTTATCGAAGAAACATAACGCTTCAGAAACTGCAACAGCGCCAGGTGTCCGTCTTAGCAGAGTAACATTAACTTCTGCTGAACTTTTCTCAAGCACGTCGTCTTCGCTAATGTTGATCTTTGTTGATTGCTATACACTTGGCACGCTCACGACCGGCACAGTGTGTCATAACAACCTCGTCCTCATCTGCTGGTCATCATCGTCATCTGTCGCACTGACAACAGAAACGGATAATGAATCTTTGCTACCTATAACTTGATTAAGACTTCACAGTCGCGTTGAGACAATGCATTTGAAATGTTTGAAGCGGTGTTGCATTGCAATCACTGAGCGACCGAAATGCGTCGGTCAAAAGTTCAACGCCGGATGTGAGGGCAGTGATGCGTCTAGGATGGTCTCGTCGTTCGATCCAACGATACAATGCAATTATATTTTAATATCTTTGTGTTGCACGCGTGCCTTGCGCGCTCATTTATTCACGAGTAAACGGACCCGCTGATTATTTCAATTGCAAAGCTTTGCACTTGCAGGCTCGCGCACATTCGTGAGCTAACAATTAAATGCGTCCTAAGCGGCGGCCGGGAGAAACAATATGCATTTAATCGTCACAACATGCATTTAATCGTCACAAAAACGAGTTAAAAATTTGGTTCAGATTGAAAATCAAACCCTACAGCTTCTTAGCCCCTTTGGATCAGTTGAGAATCAATGGATTTAATACGAATTAGGTAGAATGCTCAATATTAATTGATCCATTGGCAGAAAAACATCGGTTGGGCGGCGGATTTGAAATATATCCTCTTTTTTTACCAAGGCCTGGGCTTCTACCTGTTCGACAATACAGCCAGACATTCTTGTCGAAAGCAGCTGTTGCTTTTTTGCAGGAACTTAAAAAATGTTTTTTTAAATTCATCAATCGAAATTCAACGCTATGCTGTAGTCAGCTCCGAAACTCTTTTAAAATCAGCTATGAAACCCTATTGGTTACTTACCAAGGTAGACAAGTGTTTTTCTGCTAAGCTGGGAGCAAAGAATATTGCCGGGCTTTTAAAGATTTTCTGATGTTTGCAGAGTGAAGGAACTTTTTTCGAAGCAACTTTTTTGAAAGAAAAAATTGTTTTGAAATTTCCACGAAGAAGGACTTGCCAAGGTACCACGAACTGTTGATCAAAAATTACGTAACTCAAAGTTAATCAGTGGTAGAGTGAAGACAAAGGACCCTTTGTGATGGAATGGGCAAATAAAGCAGCAGTTGCAGGTTAATGGCATGTTTTGCAATACAAAACTGGAAACAAGTTTCACTAAAAGTCTGGCATACGTTCAGGGTCAAAGATGGTTTTATTGCTTGCATGCAATGGATCGAATTCAGCCAACTTGATACCACCAACCTCTTCATCTAAACTGTATTATTTTGTCAGAAAAAGAGTGCTTCAACGAGAAGCGGGGGTTCCCCGCTTAGGATCACGACTTTTGCACCATCGAAAATTAAAGCAAAATGGATGAAACGAAAAAAGGAAATAGATGACTGCTCCAGTCAGACGACAGCACGCAGGTTTGTATAACAAAAGCCTGGGTTGAAAGCTTAATATGGGGTTGAACGCTGATTAAAATGAATTGTAAAGAGATAAGTTTTTAATTAATCGCATTAATGCAAAATTATCGACTTTGCCGATCCCTGTAAATACAGCTGGTGTCGATTATGAGAAGGCAGCCCCGAACGATGGAAATGCGTTTCCACAAAACTTTCTTAAAACCTGCTCCATTTCGACACACGTAAGCCTTCGTCACCTAATTGGGGTCAGTGATTTGGCTTTACAATAACATAACACATGATGATGCCCCATTCGAATATGCTTCTGGAATGCAGCGATAGGGCGCAGCAATTTCGGTTTCCCGGGCTGGATTTGTGACGTATTAAGTTGACGGTAAACTCCACCATGTAAAATCCTAGAGCGCTAATGTGATGACGCAACAATCACCACCCAGGTGAGCTAACCACCTCGCTCTTACGCGATGGCAAAGACGCAACAAACCAAAATGCAGTAAGCGGTTTAAGGTTTATTTACCTAGATTGGGTAACACCAGCAACGAGTAATCGTAGCTGTACCGGGATTAGCGCTAAAAGCTTGCCCAAGCTGGAAACGTCAACTTCATCTTTTTAGTTCAAGTAACAAGCTGTAGGTCTTTGTCCTCCCAAAGTGTACTTAGCATTATCAGCCAAGATTACAGGCATTGCCAGAATGGGTTTACCACGCAGGAAGTGAGTCTGTTGCCCTGTACACGAAGTTACGAACACGCACTGCAGTCCTTTAGCGTTGTGTTCTTCTCGCACCTGCCACGCGTTATTGCAAGATTAGCATTGATAAAGGAGGTCATTCATATTTTAAACTGAGACCAACATCATGCTTACATCACCAACTGTACGAATGTTTTACTAGTTTCATGACCGCTGATCCTTTTCACGGAGTTACTCTGCAGGGCAGGAATTTGCGAGATCAGATAGCCTGCCTCTCGCAAGACGCTCGGACTAAGAGCGTAACCTGGCCTCTCAAGATGATTATGACGAAGCGTCGGATCGTTACAAAACAGTCGCAGACCGTCTTCAAATCTTTTCTAAATAAACAGATCGAGATGAACTTCGTGGGCGTGGAACGCGAAACAAGGTCGTTTATGTTACAGCTCTGGCCAAATGCTCACACCTGTGGCGGACTGCTGATGGGTTGCCGCTTAATTATTCCGGTTCTTTCAAAGCACAAGATTTGACACAAGATAGCAAGCAAAACCTCTTATTGCTTGTCAATGACGTTGTTGCATGAACACGTTGGTGATGGTTATCAGTGGTTAGAACGGAGAAGGCAAGTTGGAACACTCTACTGGCAGCGACGGACCGTAACGGGCCTTCTGAGAACAGTTGCGGAAAGTGGCGTGGTAGTACACACGAAATAACAAGCTGTTAACAACTTTTGACCAATCACGACCTCAGGGCTTTGGAAAGGTGCGCCGAAAGGTTATTTGTTGGTCTTTATGTGCGAATCTACTGGCAACAGAGGATGTCGATAGAGGTTTTGCGATGAAATCCTTGGTCACAATTCTTTGTGGAGTGAGCACATTTTGCTATCATACCAGTGGTAGCAGCAAAGCTTTGGAGTGAACTAACAAACTGTTTTATAAGATTTAAGGACTGGAAAATTAGTCGAATCGCAGATGCTCACAAGTTAACATCTTGTCGCTGGGGAAACAAACATTCTGCGCAATTGGATATTCTTCAAAGCATTCCTTAAGCACCAAAGATTAGAGCCATTTATTCAAACATGAGATTACATGTCAATTTAAGTAGAGAAACAAGACAGGGTATGCGCCGGAGTGCCGTATACCTTCTTGTAGTTCGGCCAAATGGGCTTGCTTCTCCTACAGTTGTGTAAAGCATGAAATGTTTATGGTAATTAAACAAAACTGCTCGCTAAAATTCCGTTCTTTAGCCATAATTCGTTAACTTGGTACTTTTAAAGAATTGAGAAATGTTTTTAAAAATAAATGAGGATTATCTCTCACGAAGCGGGTGGCCTGCTCAGTGCTGGAGCCCAGAAAACACACGTAAGCAGTTCGGCCTTTGCGGCAGAAGATCACTGTACGCGACACGCAAACATCACGAAGACGTAGATTGAAACATATTGTGCATACCCACAAAGGACATTGCATTTCCATTTACCGTTCTTTGCCTTTAGCGAAAGTCAAACCGCCATAAAGCAATCACAGCCATTTTCTGAGGGTGGAATTCGTCAAGCACAGTGCTTTTGACAAGAAAGTACGTGCGTGCCCGTGCAAAAAGCAAAACCGGGTGAAGCTAGTTTGATATCCACATTCCTGTCAATCACACTCAGACCGCGGTTCCCACAGATCTCCACATTTTTGCAATCGCGTCACAGTGTCACTCTTCCACTATCATACATTCAAATTTTTATGTTTAACATGCGATATTTCTGGGTGATCACTGCGTGATAGCAATAACTGCGGCTTCCCAAAACAAACTTTCGATTCACTTTGCCGGGTTCCATGTCTTGCGGTTGCTATGGCTGACGACAAACAGCAACTGCTCTAAGTTCCATTAAACCTCCTCTAAAGCGGAATTCGCTGACGTCACACGATTTAAAGATTAATGACGTCAAAAGCTTGTTTGGAATAGCTAAGCTGTTTTGGAAAGTTCTGCACATTTGTGAAAAACTGGTTAATATTTTACGTAAGAGAATGCAACAAAATGAAACAAAGACGCTCAGGACTTCTTTACCAAAAAGCTTCTTGCAATGTTGTGAAAATACGAAACTTCAGTTGTCTAAGAAATTGTTTTCTGGCAGGTTTAGAAGCGAGTTCAAAGCTCACTTCCTACAACTTCACTTTAACTGGGAACAAAAAAGTTTTCCGACTTTTCTCGCATTTGTCAAAAAAAGTTGTCCGACTTTTCTAGTCTTTTTTCTTCTCAAACACACCACTTTGATATTTGTTCCCGACGGTTAAAGAAAAATATTGGTTCTGTAAACACAGTAATGTAATTTTTTTCGTCTTATGCTAAATGCAATGCAAGGGCACGTAGCAACACGGAGAAAATGTACTCTTTCATGGAAAGAACTTAAAACATTAATCGAGGCATTGGCAAATATCTGGCGAGTTGCTGAAGTGAGGAGCAGTGTGGATGTACGCAGGGGTCGAAACGTGAGGGGCAAGTGTCGCAATCCCCCGGGCGCCGAGTCAACATGGAACGCCGAATCTCTGCGGGGTGCCGAAGAGTCCCAAAAATGTCACAAGTACTTTCTTCAATACGTGAATTTGCTTCCGCAAGAGCTCAGGTT
>JGI24021J15306_10002444_pt1 | contig 20080 bp, 9 predicted proteins | sample Ectturendosymbi1_FD_15306 | JGI IMG/M metagenome (IMG submission 15306)
CCGTGGTATTTGCATTTAGTCGACAAATTAACAAGCAAAAAGTATGTAAAAACAATTAATCTCCTTGCGAAGGTAATAAAATTTTTGTAAAATATCAAGCTCAAGGGGCGTTTTAACCCCAAAACCCCCTTGCCTGAAACGCTTGCCCTGAAAACAGAGTTTGTCCTGAAATTTTTCAAACCAAGGGGGTGGCAGCCCCCCCGCCTCGTACGCCTATGATCTGTGGCATTGGAGTTGAATACTACTTTCATTCCCCGAGAGTCCTTGCAAATCATTAAGCATCTTCATTAATTACAGTTCTACACAAGATCAGTTTTTCTCTTACAAAGAATTTCTGCAGTTTAGCTACAGTTTGTCATAAGAAGAAATTACATGGGAAAAAGCTCTCACAAAACCAGTGCTGCTAAAAATTGCGAAAGCTTTGAAAAAGTTACTGTGATTTTAGAAACTACAAAGAAAACTCTTGATCAACTTTGATTTTTTACCGGATAGTTAATTGAGTAGTGTGTTGCATGTCTTTCAATACATTGCTATTTGTTCGAAAGGAAAATACACGTACTTACGTCTTGTTAACAGCTGTTTATCGATTCATCGACAATAGTGTAATTTCCACAAGCAACAAATATCAATGGCCTCTGGCAATCTGATAATGAGAACACGTTAGATTGTTGCCACAGGGCCTTCAATTGAGTTGACAGTCAACTTTTTGGTAGCTCAGACTGTGAATCTTCTTGCGTGCAGCATTTAGTAATCCAGTGGTTTTTGACTGAGCGCTGATCTCACAAGGGTTTTCGCAAAAGTATTGATTGCTCAATGTAATGTTTCGTGAATGTGAGGATAGCTGGTGCTACTGAATCTGTGATATCAGGGATTGGTAAAATTTGACGTAGGCTATAGCAGAAGTACTTTGTTTGACTGTGATTCGGCAATCTATGGGGAAGGCATCAGCTTACCGTGCAGATGTTGTGCTGTTTCAAAAATAAGTCTGTCTTCATAAAAAATATACTTAGTGCTAATTCATAAAATCACTAAAGATTGTTGAAAATTTAACGTTTGAATAAAAAGGTGTCATTAGATCCAGTGCTCAGGCAGTTATGGAAGGATCATCTGTAAGCTTTCGGTATGAGTCTGCATTTACTTTAGATCATCAATATCCATTTATAACCTGGTACACTGGTACAGTATTGCCATATCAAACACAAATAAACATTAGGATCTTATTTTTGTTTTCCTGTTTTTNTCATATTTTGTTGAAAGAAAAAATATGCAGTTTTATCTTTGTTAGTTAGGAGGTAAGTTTACCCCAGTAATTCTTGTTTTTTTCCCATCTGTGGCGGNGTGAGACACGTAGAAAAGCTCATATAAGAACAAAATATTGTTTTCTACTGAAGTTATTCAGAGCAAAAACAAACATAACCATTTCTATACCTTGCTTTCTGTTGGCAAAAGGTTTTCTAACTTAGCTCAGTTTGATGTTGGTCATAGTTTCTAAGAATTTGCAAGGTGCACAACTGCATCAACTTCTTCGTTATTTAAAGCAATCTCAATTAGAAATTAGTGCACAATAGCGCACTCAAAATATACCTGCTTTATTCCCGTGGAACCAATAGCAACTTTATGTAAACATCTAGCTAGGTCCAAGATCTTCAATCCAATCAGGCTTTGAATTTCTTTTCATCATTTCGACACCCCTGTTAGTAAAAGTGTTAGTAAAAAAGTAAAAGATTGTCTAAGGCGTTTATAAAACAACACTCATTTTTACTAAAATGCATATAACAAACTAGCGGCAAAACCAGAATGTGTCAAGGTCATTGCGGTCAAACGTAACCAAATGTTGATGTACTGTACAGATTAATTGCAGGAATGTAAAGGCTTCATTTTATTAATTTGATGTGCTATTTTTCCCTCTAAACCTCGAATTCTTGTTACACTCAAATTACAAGAAAATTAATTGCATCGGTATCTTTATTGGACATGGAATTTTGTGGCAATATTTACCGATCTCCTACTTTCAATCACAGCTCATAAAATGCAGACTTGGCGATTTCACAATGAAAAGCAACTCTTTTTTGCGGTAAACTTCTTTCACACATAAATTCGCTTTAATACGGCAGCACTAGTTATTATTTTACTTGCAATTTTTGGTCTTGTGAGATTTTCCCTAACATCTTCATATGTTACAAAAATCATTCTGAACGAAAAGCTCCACTTAAAAAATATTCTGCAAGTAGAACAGTAGCAAGTTGCTTTGTTAGATAAGATCTTTTGAGCAATACATTTATCTGCAACTGCTTTCTTTAGATAAAATTTTGACAAATCTTTTGCTTGCCATGCAATACACGAAGCTTGAAACAACGACCTTATGCATGCATTACACTTGTATCAGACTTCCTATGAAGTAGTGTATTACTGCTTGATGCCTGCAGGTAGATGTAACACTGTCATGTGCGCAGGCCCGTAACCAGCTTGGGACACCAGATGGGGCGAAGAGTTTTCTGGGAGGGACCTAAATTTTTAAACTATATCCAACAGTTTTTAACTACTTCCAGCGTATTTTTCCAAGGGGGGGCGAAAAACTTTTCATGGGGGCTTCGCCCCTTTGCGGCCCTAATTACGGGCCTGCATATTCGTCTCACTGGTCATAAAAATTTTATTTCCTTNTACATTTTGAAGTTATTTTCAGGGACAAAAGACCCGTTTTTTCAGTGGAAAAGCACAAATTTACAGCNAGCTTTATTAAACTAAGTTTGAATTGCTCAAGCTGTAAAGTTNCTGGAGACTTGCACAACAATTCACGCAAATTTTTGTTCTTTAACTTTTANTAAAAATTAAGGCAAACACCATTGATATCATTCTGGGTGTTTGCGAAGAAAGCTTCTGGTTAAAACTTATTTTATGTGCATTAAGAATCTTACCCTTGTCTACTCAGAAAATGTTTCAACAAAAACTTACGTGGATTTCACATCAACAGCGCATAAAANCGTTTAACTCTTGACATAATGTTATGAAAGCTTTGTTGCTGTAAAGAGNTTCACAATATTTGCATGTTGTAAGTTCTTTTTTAGAAAATCAAATGGATGTTTGTAGCACATCACAAGCTTTCTAAATTTCATCTTGGAAGTTTTTTCTTAATGTTTCAGAATCAGCAACGTTTCTTGTCTGATGAGGCAGGACAGCACTAGTTTATTTGACATTGCCCAAGCTCATAAAAGTAGCCCGATATGTATATGTGTAAGGTTCCAACACCCGACGGTAGTACAGTATAACGAAAACAAGTAGGCAATCAAGCTATTTTACTGTAGCTTCATGAGCATTTTATGCAGATTTTTAGACTTGGGCTACGGGAATTCAAGCATTTTTTGGAAGCCGCATGACAATTTTGTGTGAAAGGCAATAAGCAGCCCTGTTCGCCAAAACCTACACCGCCATCTATACTCCACTAATGGGTGGAGAATAATTATATTGCGTGGAAAAGAGATATTTGTGAAAAACAATTATAAAACGGAGTCAAATTTCCAAATTAATGCATCGATGAAGTGAACTGCACTTTCTAGAAGAATGCAATGGTTCTTGATTAGTTTAAAACTTTAATGGTTAAGAGATTGATAAATAAATTGACTTTATTTGCCATTCTCAGATATTACAAATTTACGAATAAGTGATGTGGAGCAGGGAATTTCTGTGTCAAGCATGGGTGCCGGAAGGATTTTTTTCCAGGGGGGTGCTCATTAAGTTTTTTTTTTCCAAAAATTTTTTAGGGTGAAAAAGTCGTGAAATTTTTTTTACCACTCGCAAGTAAAAAAATAACTTATTTGCCTATATTTTTTTAATCCAGGGGGGAAAGCCCCCCCTGCCCACCCCTTCCGACGCTCATGGCGTTCAGAAAATAGCAGAGTTTTGTTGGCAATTCGGCAGCAGGAAAGTGTGTGAAAAGCTGTAAAAGGATTTTAAGCTGAATTGACGTTTTGTCAGATTTTTATGTCGCTGAACCGTTACGCCTCGCAATCATTATTTAATCCCGTGCTTCTAAACAGGATGAATGTTTCATCCCAGGGTGAATGAAGTTTTTGCAAGGTGTGAATGAAGGGTGAATGAATTTTCTGTTGCTAAGGTTTTGTATCCTCTAGTTCATGTTTTTTACCCAACACATATCAACATTTATGAATAAAATTTCAAGCGTTCTTGACGCGAACTTCAAGCGTTCTTGACGCTTGAAAAGTTAAGCCTCCCCGCAGCGACGCGACTGGCCGCAACTAGCGGATATCTTTTGGGCCACAAAATGTAACTTGTTGTTGCACCCAACAACTAAACATGATTTTGAAAATTTTGGGAGGGCCAATTGCCCGTTTGTCTCCCCAGGTTGTGGGCCTGCCTACCATCAACAACATTGCATGCAAACTGCAAAAGCTGGTTTCAGTGCAGAAGTTATACCGTGTCCATGCCAGGCTCGTAACCAGGGAGGTGCAGGGGGCAACCCCCTGCAAATTTTTTGCTCCCCTAGAAAAATGTGTTGGACATAATTCTAAAAAATTTGGGTCACTCTCAAATTTTAAAATGTTGATGTTTCAGCAGTTATTCAAGCATCACGTATCTTTACTGCTTTAAAAATGTGTCGAGAACAAAAATCCTGAATATACTTTTTCAAAACCGCAGAATGCTGCCGTGATGTGTTCCTACCAGGCCTATGTGGTGCAGAAATCCAACGAAGAATTTTAGCACTTTAACTTCGTTGTGCATAGTGCTCTAGTCCTGATAATCAGAAGGGCCATGTGAACACATAGCTGATTGTGGCCAAATTTAGCCACTATCTGTAGGCCGGCCACAATCGAAAAAGCCACAATTTTTGCGTGCCATATAAACAGGATAACAGTGCTTGACAATAAGTTCAAGACGCACTGCGAAATCTGCTACAAGTAGCCCTCGAAAAACGTATTATTTATAGAACAGCGTGCCTACTGGAATTAGCAGATTTTATGTAACAAAATACAACAGCAGTTCAATGCAAATTAACAGGACGATGATGTATTCCTGCTACACATGGTAAGCCGTTCGCGAAAAGGCGCCCGTTTTCTGTGTGATAGCCTCCCGGAACACGTAAGCCGGTTCCCAAAACGGACCGTTAACCGTTGACGGTCTGATGCGTAAATCGGATTCTGTGTGAAGCCGCTTTAAAAGCTGCCAGCAACTTATCACTTCAGGAAAACTGTAAGTAAACTACCTCTATGATATAATAGGCCTAGATCTTACATAAAGATGCCATGTTTTATTCATTCGAGTGACGGAATCTCTGCTGTGCTCTGCATGAGATGAACATCCTGTACTCCGGTGCGAAGGTTAATTGGTAGAATCGTAGTATTTTCGAAAGATTCGTATTCAATCTTGAGTGAAAACCAGACACACAAACACTGATCAGAGCAGCCTTCCCAGTCGAAGTACAGGAGTAGCCTATTTGTGATATTTGTTTCTTTTCCGCTTTGGTATTGATTCCAACATCTAATAGGCGATTATATCTCAGGCAATACCTACAGAAGGACTACNAAATACGCACAAGAACATTTTGTTTTGATGAAAGTAGTTGNAAATCAAGAGATGAAATCAATCNGGACAAGCCAGCTTTATTAGCTTCGCAGTTTAAAAGACACAGATTTTTAAGGGAAGGGGAGAATAAGTTTCTTTCAGCAAGATTGTATCAGAACGTCTTTCAAAGTATATCTCTATCTATTGTGAGGATTTTAGGGTTGGTTCATTTGAGTCCCTATAGTTGAAGAAAAATGCATTAAAAGCCTTGCAACAACTGGTACATCTGACTACCACAACTATTGCTCATGACTACCGGATACGGTCAGTGCCAGTTTAGGCTTTTAGGGGCTATGGCACAATTTTTCGAGGGTCCCCATCTTTTCAATAAAAACCAATGTCGCATAGTGCCCCTAGGCCTAATCGATTTGTTTTGCAAGATTGTAATCACCGCGACCAGTTTCTTCAACTCTTACAGTCTATGATGTAAGAGCATTGTTATGCGCTGCAGATATTTCGTGCGAAGATATGCTTCGAGATGCATTCTTCCAACCAGAGTAGGCTACCCATTCCTAGAAAATACTTCTTCATCACGAGATTNATTNAAACCAGCTATGTCCAACCCGCGGCCCTCAGGCCGCATGCGGCCCAGGCGAAGGTTTTGTGCGGCCCAGGTTAGGTTTTCGCTGTAGCAAAAGNATCTTACATACTGACAATCTGNCCTTATTTTGATAATCTTGAATTTNAAATTTTTGATGCAAGAGTCCTCAATGACACTTTTTCACGTCTGTTACCATTGCAGTTAGGATTCGAACGCTTTCAGTACATTAGGTTAAACTAAATTTAATTTGCTAAGATCAAAGTAATTCATTCAAAGTGCGGCCCTCATTAATATGTCCTTCAATGTGCGGCCCTGCTTAAGATAGTGACACAATATTTGGCNCAGTAAGCCATTCGTTGGACATAGCTGATTTAAACAATTTGNATACAAAACAGTAAAGTGTACCTTTCCAGGTNAAAAACAGAGGCACGATCGAATTACTGTTTCACCATGTGAACATTGCGGATAAAACAGGGAAGACGTACAGTATCGCAATTTTGTGAAATATAATTTTTGTACTCTTTCTGTAAATGCTGACNTTCCTCACTGCCTTGTTGTTCCAAAAAACTCTCATTTCTTCACTTGCTTTGCCTGGCCAACTACCAACGTCGTTTGGTAAATAAATAAATAAATAATGGATAGTTTGGTAAATAATGGATTAGTTTTCTGTGAAGTACATGCTTTTCTTTCAGCTTCTGCCATTGCTTTAGGCCTATCCTCTCACACTGCTGGTGGTTGTGAAACGTTAAAATTGGCATCGCTTTCAATTACAGATACGCTGATTTGATAACTATACCAGGTTTTCTTAAGGGGTTTTAGGGACCCGATTCAGGTCCCTAGAATTGAAAATTGGGTCCTTAGAATTAGAAAAAATTACCATCGGGTCCCTAGAATCAGAGAAAATCGGGTCCCTACAGGTCCATATCAGGTACCTAACATTTTCCTTAAAAAACCCTTAACCAGACTTTAACGTTATTTGTGCTTCGTTAATTTTAATGCACTCATTTTTATCTTCATTCAGCAATGGCTTCTTACGTTTAATATTAGAGATCAAGCTTGTCTCAAACCCACATATCAGCAGACGTGGGATATTTTTCTTAATTTGCTTATCTCGTTTTTCTTGCTCTACCCTGAGTTTCCTTTTAGCTGCTCCACTTTTGTATTTTCGCTACATTTGGCCTGAATTTATAATATCCGTAATCTCACCTACGAGGCACACTGTTTTCTCACAACACTCAAGGACGACAACCTTCATTACCAAGTTAGCCGTTCTAACTGACGTACTGTGGCTCAGGGTTGGCAGATAAAAAAAAACAACTGAAAACTGTACCCAACCTAACTTCAAACAATAGTCAAAACTCAGCAGAGAATAGCCAAACCTCTGGAAATGTTTGCATCTTTAACAAAACATTAATTTTTTCACTGGAAATCAGTCGTTTACTGCTCTTTTATCTTTCGCCTTGTATTTTATCAGAAGGCATATAGGCTTTCAACATTTTAAGAGTATTTCTAAATAATCAGTTTCAACATTTTGCAAATACATTTGATAGGAATTGTTAACAACTATGCTCCTACTTGCAAAACAATCACACTTTCAGTTGATGTCACGAATTTTCAAACCATCAGCAAGCTCAGAAATAATAACCCTACATCTGAATTGTAACCAAATGCATGCAAGTATACAGGGCGTACATAAAATGACACTGGAACACATTTTCAGAGAATAATTTACAGAAAATGATACGTTAGTATATTTCGCCAAACCAAAAAATTTGTACCCAAATGCTTTCAAAAAATTGCCAAAAATTCGCCAAATCGCCAAACCGAAATATTTGTAGCCAAACGTTTTCAAAACTCGCCAGATTTTTGGAATCCAGCAATAGATTCGCCAATATGGCAACCCTGCTGTGGCTTGGCTACCATGGTCACATGTTTTGTACTCTGCTCTTTTCCTGTGTGTTGTGAACAAGATGCCATACCGTTCTTCTTGATGTCACAGGCGCCAGTAATGTGTTTTTTCCTGTTGCATGCGTAGTCTGAATCTGATATTGCATTGAACGTCGGGCAACAATCATAGTGCGAAGGCAGGCTACAACTGTATTCATTGGCGTACGGGAAAGCATTTCATTTGGGGGGGGGAGGGGTGGCGGAAAAAATTTGCCCTGAAAATAACAATTTGCCCTGAATATAACAATTTGCCCTAAAAATAAACAATTTGCCCTGAAACGAACTTTTTAAAATTAATCCGAATGGAGCCTGAAACCTGTTTTATACAGCTGAATTTGTTTATAACGACTTCGTCTGTAACGTCAATTCGCCTATAACGTTGCATTTTGTTCAGTCCCGATGGCATCATTTACATGCATTTCAAATCGCTTGTAACGTCAATTCGGCAATAACGTTCTTTATGCAATCCCTTAGAGGTGTCGTTATAGGCAAATTCTGCAGTTGCCTTGCTTGTTAATCAAGGGGGTGAAGTTCCTTGACTGTTGTTTTCTCCCACACAAAAAGGTTTACGGTAATGCCTTTACTGATGCAAATATGCACGAGACTTCGACGGCGCAACAAAGCGAAGGATTGGAGGGTCTGACTCCCTACACCTGCCTGTGTTATCGTTGCTGTGCGCTTGAGCAAGGCACTTAAAGACGCGCACTCAAAGGGTCCAAGCAATCTGTACGTCCATGCTGCCCGCTTCTACTGAAGATTGCACCTCAGGAAATGAAACACTCACTCAAAATGCAAGTGCCAGGGCTTGGTTCAGACCAAAGTCATAATAACCAGTCATGACTTTGGTCCAGATTACACACCACAGAAGCCCAAATTACAGGGATCATCCCCAAGTGAATATACACTGTACTGAAATTTTTTTCACCGTTCAGGATATGTGGGCAACTTGCGCTTGCCCTGAAAAACAGAGTTTGCCCTGAAATTTTTTACTGTATTGAATATAGATCTTGCATTCAGGATTTTTGAGCAACTTGCGCTTGCCCTGAAAAACAATGTGTCTTGAATTCACTCTATTGAATATATACATTTATCATTCAGGATTTTGAGCAACTTGCACTTATCCTGAAAAACAGAGTTGCTCTGAAATTTGTTACTGTATTGAAATATTTTTTATTATTCAGGATTTTTCAGCAACTTGTACTTGCCCTGAAAAAAGAGTTTGCCCTGAAATTTTTTAAACCGGTTGTGGGGCTGCCGCCCCTCCACCTCGTACGCCGATCACTGTATTGAATGCCAGCTTTCATGTTGGGGGTCCCTTGACTGCAGAGGCCTGAGGCCCGTGAGGCACGGGCCTCATAGCTAATATGGTACTGCATACAGTATAAGAGTACATGTCAGAGAAAGGATTTTTGTATTTGGTCGAGCTCATGGACGTTGTCAGGGAGGCTTTGACAATATGAAACTCTTGAAGTTTGCAATGTGATATTTCCCTATTCATCTTTTTAGTAGAAAAATGCTTTTTTGGTTAATTTTTTGTTGCTTTCGTAGCTTCACGTTTCTTGCCAGTCGATGCGGATTCGGCTGTCTTTAAATGAGTTACTTAGTAGATCTTGTACAAAAATCAAACTCAGCAATAACAGTGTATTTACAGTAGACGGGTTATTATTGTCGCATGGGACATGCATTCGCAGTTGGGTGAATGGGAATGCAGCAATCGATGACAGGGGTGAATGAAACCGAAAAAGGTTAAGAAGCACTGGTTTAATCGATTCATTGCGGCATGTACTTGCATTATGACCGCGTTGGTTGTTGCAGATTGGATGCACCTTATACTGCAGTTACAATCATCATCAACCAACTCAGGTTTTGAACCACGGAGTTCGAAAAGCTCTTGGTTGGTAGAGGTGGATTACCACGAATCAGTCTAACGATCACCGCTTCCTTGTATTGGCACATTGACAATAAAGAAGGATACTCAGCTCATAATAGCTCCTGCACGACGTTCGTATCATACTATTGGACTGACAGACAGGGCCCCCTAGAGAATTTTTTAGGCGGAACAAAATCCATTTGGTGCCCCTGAGACTTGCAAAATTATTTTGAAATAAATAAAAATGAGGCTAATTTCATGTGCATCAAACTTCAACAAGAAGTGCTCGTTTATTGATCATAACATTCTGTTAAAACATACCGGTGTTTAAGTAACGTGACAATATTACCATTTTTTAAACATGACTTTTACATGTTCATCGCAAAATCTTATCAAGGAAGAAATTAGAAAAAATGCCGCCATCTCTGAATGAATGGAGTCGATCGAGGTTGAATAAAACGCTGCTAGTGAAATGAGACTGCGACACCATTTAGTAACAGTATCCTTGGAATGAGCTTACTTATTATAACAAGAATGAAGGGAGAACGAAATAATTTGTCAACCGACATTGCTTCTATTTTTGACCGCGAGCCACAATCAATAGCTACACGGCCCACAGACCAGCGACCACTGCTTTAAAGCATTCTGTCGAAATACTGTGGTTAGTTTCTCCTGTATGGTTTCGGAATCTTCAGATTTCTGGATATGTCCGGTAATCCTAAACTCACATTCGATTAGAGCCTGCATCTGCTTGCGGCGCAAGTTTAACAATCAGCAAAATGCACAGCAAACCGCCGCGGTGCACTACAAGCACTTCCGTCCTGCACTGTAGTTACTTGTTACTTTTAAACTTTTTAGGTGTCTTACACATATTCGTAACATTCGGGGGCTACTGCTGTCAGATTAGATTTTATTGTAGACTGGCATGTGTCCATTCAAATTTCACTTGAAGTATCTCTTAGTTTGAAAGTAGCCTATTGGTTTATTGGAGAGAGTTTTTATTAAGGATTTGTTTAAAAATGAAAGGCGTAAAGGAAAGTTCAGTTCGATCGACACATTGGGACAGTACTCGTGAATGTCTTAAATTCGACAAAGTAGGCAGACATTCAAGTTCAACAAAAATAATTACTGCTAATAATTATTAATGCACCATATCCGGAAAATGCACTGCCAGCAATTCACATTAAAATACATCACACCAGCTTATCAAAATACTTTAGGCCAAATGAGTTTTATCACCGGGATTAATTTTGCTACATTATTCCGAGTTTGTTAGTAACAAACACTCAAATGTTCCTTCAGTCTCGGGCCCGCCTGTAGCTGTCGGGCCCCGGAACAATGTACCTTCTGGACCCCCTCTCATAGGCCCTGCTGACAGAATATGGAATGCATTACTCTAAAACAAGTCTGGGATTTTGAATAAGTTTATCACACAAAGACAGAGTTTAGCATACAACGTAACGCTGACCGAGCGGTACACTGCATAGTGTCAGCTATTACTGCAGAAATGTCGTACCCGTGGGGATGTTGAAAACACTTCTGTACCACTGGCAGCAAAAATGTTTTGCTTGCGTATTCTAAGGCAAACTACAGTATGATTCTGACAGTGAAGTAAACAAGATAACAAGCGTGATATGATGGCAGCTAACCATTTAAACACGCAAAGTATTTTGAATTGGATCTTAACTGCCTGTCATTACCACTGCGTTAAACGTTTTCAATTTGTACAGCTGAAGTAACACCATGTCAGTAAGACAAAATTGACTATAAAAAGTTTAGTTACTTTGTGTTTGACAACTGTTAGATGCAGATTTATTTCATTTGAAAGCTTCTCACTTTGTTTTGTATCCAAGAAGATCAATACAGGCAAGCAGCTATCGCAAATAAATTAGGCCATGAAAACTGTTACCGCTGACGTGGTACTACTGACATGCTTTTATTTTAATAAAGATAAGAATAAAAACGGCGTGGCAGATGTGCCTGCAACCCCCTATACGCAGTATGGCAGAACTTTGGAATTTTACTTTAGAGTAAATAAGTGATTCAGTAAAGATAAGCCGGAAGGCAACTCCAGGTGTGCCTCAAAATTTCTAAAAATCTTAAGCAAACACGCTAATCTTGTGTTGATAACAAAACTGGAATCAAAAATATTTTAATGAGGGGCGTTCAGGATGAGGATGACCAGGATTTTTCAAGATGTGGATGCTTTGCTAATTTTATTTCTAAAGTTACAGTTGTTTCTATTTGTTTTCAAGTAACTAGTCTCCTAAAAAGCGACGAAGTTAAATATATCAGCAAATCTTTTCCATAGGAACTCAATTTTACGTAACACTACGCATTCTCGGTTCTGAAATCTTATTCAAACAGAACGCTGCTTGTTCTTTCTATTTGGGTGCCTTTCCATTTATACAGTAGTGGATCTACCGTCGGTAGCAATAACTTTTATTATCGTTCAGAATTGGTACGCTCTGCTCAAGAAGAATAGGCATGCATTATTTCAAAATTTTAATTTCTCTTCGTTGGTGGTTTGCATTTCAAAACTATAAATGCATACAGACTGGTACATTTAGATGCAAGCATTTGAATTTGAGTTTTTGAAATGTTTGTTATAGTTTCTTTCGTCGCCGTTAGCAGCTCTTGGGTGCTGCGTCACAACCTGTGGCGGAAAAGGTGCTACAAGCTAAACGTTTTTGAGAACGTCTATGGTAAACAACTGCTCACAGTTCGTATTTCTAATTTTTGCGATTTGCTAATTCTTCGCCAATTTCTATCATAGACGTAGCTAGGGGGGCCAGGGGGGCATGTCGGTACCAAATTTCTGCATATGTAGTAGTTATTATGTGCTTTGCGAAGCGGNGTCCAAAACAAAAATACTGTTGCTCGCGTAAAGTGAAGCATTTTGCCCCAATTTTTTTACTCCTGCAAANTTTTGGGCTGGCTACGCCACTGATTTCTATGTGTTACGTTTGCCGTTCAACATGTGAAGCACTGAATTCTTTGTCAGGAATTTCTTTACAGACTATTTAACCTCATCATTTCCCTCCACACGTACAGATCTATCATTTAAGCCTTTTAAGCGAGTTTTGCTATAGCATACAATTCCAAAGTTTTTTTAAGACTCTTCCGCTTTTTGGTTAAAACATGGAAGTTGTTTTTGCTCTCGATTGACCAAAGTTTCCATGCCCTCTTTACTTAAAAACATGAATCGTTTCTCGTTCTACCCTTCTTAGTTCACTATGTTGGAAAAAGTGTTTTTAAGAGATGTTAAAGGTTGTTCCTGAATGGACAGCAGTGAAATAATTTGGATTTGGTAAAAATTTCGCAGAAGATTTTTCAACAGTGGTCTGCATTTTCTACAAAAATAGTTTTTTGATTAGGAGGGAAAAGTTTGCTGAATAAAATTTCGGGGATCATAAATGTTTCAAAGTGGGAAAGCGTGAGGAAAGAATTGACAGTTTATGTTGATCTGCTAACTGATAGGTCACTTCAAACGCATGAAAAGAAATCGGCTTACAGTACAATTATATACCTTCATATTAATCCCACTAACGTTGTCACAGAAAGCTTCCGTACGGTATAAAAGTTACTGTTGCAACGAAAACAAACTTCTTTGTTAGAGACGTGGAAGAAAGGTTCCGTAAGGTCCATTTGTGCTAGTTTTTTCCCGTGGCTACGCGATTTCTCCAGGGCAATATATGGGGTAAATGCTGCAGCGATAGCAAGGATACGCAAATGATAGAAAATTTGCAAGTTGGCCGAATTGATTTTAGGCAAGGGTAAGCTCATATACTTTTACCATTCCAAAATGTTTCTAATTGTGATCGGTCCGTTTCAAAATTCTGGTGTCGGGTTTGTGGTACCCTATACATGACACATGCTTGAAGTAGTCCCGCATTTAAGTTCATTATATACAAGCCTGTAAGTCTACAATTATAGTCATCATACTCTGTCTAGCCAGTTTTACTGGTTTCAGAATCTCCATCCATCCCACTATACCGCTCGGTCGGGGGCCATACGTGTCGCAACTAAATTAGTGCTTTCCAATTTTAGAGCATGAATTCGCTACATTTAAATAATGCCACGTAACGACATGAAAATTATTACCTTTTATGATTGCTTTTCTAAAATTGCGCTCACGTAGGATACAGGTATAAGGAAATTGCAGAGGCTCTCGGAAACCCTACAGGAGATACTTGAAACAAGCCGAAAAGCCCTAACATGCGAGGTAAACACGCACTTGTACACCTACTTCAAGGTGTTCCTGAACTCTTTAGAAGGATGGAACTAAGGTTTTAAGCTAAGCTGTTACAACTATTGTGAAAATGGCGATGATAGAAAGAATTGTACACCAAGATATTTGCGACCTTGCTGCAGTTTTATGTAAACCTGTAAAACCCTTTAAGCCCAAACTTTTTTACTTGAAAGTCAAATGCACAACAACTGCAAGCTTTTGAAGTAACTCCTACTACCACTTTGCCTAATTTGATTATTCAAAACGGGTTCACGTTTGGTACGCAAGGAAATCTGAAAAAAAAACAAGTTGGACCCTGCGAAAAAAGCGTTTTCATAATCAACAAAATTCAGTAAACTAAGATCAAAAAGCTAACGACAGATCATCAGCAAGTGGACTGCATGGGCTGCAACCACATGTTATTTTGCAATTTAAGACGCAAGTTGCTGATGTCTATGTTGATGTTCTTCGAAGCCAACTTAAAAGCATCTTGGGGAATGGAAAGCAAATTTACTCGATCCATTGTTACAATTGGTTATGATGATTTAGTTATCGAGTTTAAAACAATAATTGCGAATGTTACTGGTGTTTTTAGCAATTTCAAATAACAAATGGCAAAAGTTTTATTTCAGGTAGCTTGAATAATTCTAACGAAACGTTTACTGTTTACATTTCAGCTGTTGTTATTGCTGTTTCTCGTAGTTGTTTACAGTCAATCTCTTTTTCTTACACATCAGGTGAATTCTTTCACCTCATTATCTTTTGGCACAATGAAGTTTGCTCCAGAGTTCACTATAGATAAAAGGAAAAAATCGCCACGAAACAGCAAACAAAGCTCTAAAAGAAAAAGAAGCAAGTCGCCAAGTGAAGCAAGAGAGAAGAAAAAAGGTTCTACTCCCAAAGTAAAAAGTTCATCACTCAAAGAAAAACAGTTGAAACAGAAACCAAAACACAAGCGTTTTAAAAAAGCATCGAAACCAACACCAGCTCCCCGAGGCAGACTGGTTGAAAAAAAATCATGCACAGAGGTTGAAGAAGACACAACTTCTGTGCCATCGACGAGGAACTCTGTGAAAAGTGTAAGNGCTACTACATCAACAAGAAATTCTGAAACAGATGATAATGGGGTCACGCCAAGAAACACTGTGGAANAGGACGCTGCTAGCACATCAAAAAAAAGCTTTGTTAAAAATCGCAATGTCATCACATCAAAAAGCAAGTCTGTCAAAGATGACAGTGTCATCAAGTCAAGAAAAAATTCTGACCGAAACGACAGTGACACCAGATCAAGAAAAAACTCCGAACAAGATGACAGTGTCATCACATCCAAAAAAAGAACAGAAAGAAATGGAAGTGTCATCACTGTGAGCTCGAGGGAATCTTCCTTAAGTCGTTCTAGCCGTCCCTGGTTTAAAAAGAAACAAAAGGAACCTATTGTATATTCCTGCGCAGGATTTTGCAGTTTGGGAGCCGGTAGTCTACTCACTGGTTTGATATACGTCGTAAGTTGATTAAATTGGTAGGAAGCCCATTTTTAAAGTCAATACTGGGCAGCAGGCTTGGGCTTCCATTGTTTAAATATTACGTTTGGCTGACGTGTAAAAAGATTTTGCGTTACACGATTGAAATTAAATAGAACGTGTTTTGTGTCCGTTGCTTTGTACAATGANCATCNCCAATCATTGTACGATTTTGATTTAAATTTATGTCTTTATTTTGAGGATAAATTCTAAGAGTTGCATGTTAGTTGAATCGGATTTATCTTGCAGANCATANAATAATGTTTCTGCTAAAAATAAGCATGATTTTGTGAAAAAGAAACAAACGTTGATAATGAATCTCGGATGNCGNAATGAAAAGAGAGACGTTTGGTCTTTCGCGCTTTTTTATTTTTATGGAAGGGCTGAAGGAATGTGCAAAAGAGTTGGATTTTACAGTAGAATTTGACGTTTCGTTTTTATCAAAAGTATATAAGCATCAAAGCGAAATGAACTTTTGTTGTTGAAATCTTTATGACATCTTTTAGCTGTTTTTTTTTTAAATTTGTTTGATAGGGTCTATGCGTTGGATTCCTTGTTTACCGTGTTGACGATTTTAACCAAAATCTCGGAAAGCGAAAAATCATGTGGGAGGGCGTGAGCCTTATCAAAGATGTTTGGAGGTTACTTCTCATTTTCGGCATGGGGACCGCTGGCATATCTCTGTTGGCTGCTCTTGTTCTTCTGATTGCTTCCTGCATATGGGGACAAAAAGTAAGGAACGNGCGGTCGATTCACNATTTGCTATTCAGAGCGGTACAGATTAGCGCTTGCATGCTGTGTTGTTTAATTGTGACGTTAAATGTTCACTTGTTATGTAAAATGTTCAATAGTTCGCTGGCACGGATTGGTTAATTTCTAATTTCAAGTCATCAAGGCGGGAGAATCACTCGTTTCTGCAAATTGTAGCCTTCCCTTGTTCTGTTCGACAGAATCATACTTCGCCTCTAAAGACAGCAAAAACATATCGCCCTTCGGAATGCTTACTCGCACGATGTGTGACGGAAGGCGCTAAAAATCAACTTTTTCAGTCTTGTAGAAGCAAAATGTTACTTCTTTGTCTGTTTGCGAATGTGGCTGTTGCACGACATTGGGCATGTTTTTTTTTTCAGGAATACTACAAGCGCATGAAATATGCGGTGATCATATGGGGATCAGCCACCGGTTTTGCAATAATCGAAAATATCGCAGAAGCCGCTTACGCGACAGCAATTCCTCAAAAAGTGATGAAGCAGCGTCAGTGGGATAAGATATCGCTTGTTAATGCAGCTAATCAACCAATAGTTATAGAATCAGATGATCACACAAGGATAAAGGACAATCTTGTAACCGCTTGGGCTTTGACAGGAGTTCATGCATGTCTATATGTGCGTATCAAGTTGAACATTTCAATTATACAATGTGAACTGAAAAAGCACGCATTTGAATGTTTGAGCAGACTGTCACATTTTGTCGTGACAGTTGTTAGCTTGCACTATTTCATCGCTATCCTTCTCCTTTTCCTCTATGTTTTTCTTTTTTTATAGCCTACACAGACACATACGTACACACACGTGTTCAAATATTCGCACATGCACACATACAGACACATGGAAAAATCGAAACAATCAATACTTGCTTTTAATGTTCCTGCTCACTGCTCTTGAGCAATACGAAAAAATCCTGTGATAACCAGATTTTTATGCTATGCATTGCAGAAAATATTGCAAAATGTGGCTAATTTCTGTTGAAAATTTTCCATAACTAAACAAAACAAGTTTTCGTTTCATTTAAAAAATGATTTCATTGCCCCTTCTTTACAGCCTAGCAAACTTTTAAAAAATAAGTTATGGGATTGAACATGAGTAACTGTAAATTAATGTGTTTGTACTAATTTTTTCCTATTTTCTCGCTTTGATGGGACAAACATTATTTTTACAAGGTATCAAAACATAATATTAAGATGATGCTTTGATTTTTAACAAAAAAAATTTTCTTTTAGTTTTATCTCATCATCGTCCTAATATCTTACTTACGTCTTTTAAAATACAAAACTGCTCCAAAAGTTGGAACTAATCCTGAAGATGAAGATGAAGAGTCAATTCAGGGAAATATTTCAACGTCGTTTGCACAAGGAAGCAATTATCTGGGAGCAGCAAGTAAGTGACAATGCAACCACACAAAACATTCCTAGATTTTTTCATAACTAGATGTTTTCATGACTAAAAATAATTGCAGATCTGTACCAAAATCTCGAAGTCTAGGAAACAAGGAGCAAAGGTAATGCTCTTGAAACAATNTTCCTTTAAAAAAACGGCGTTTGATTGGCAAGGCGATCTATATTATTCCTGCTGACACCACAAAGCATTGTGAACCTGTTCTACTGTAATGTATATTCTTTCCTTATTTACCAAAGCTTTCCAGTGTTAAGGAATATAAGAGATCGTTTTAGTGGTAGATCGTATTTACTCGTCGCGATTGAGCTTTCTTAATTGATTGATTAACTACAGGCTGAAAAGTTTTGTAACCTTTCGTCCGCTACTGCGAACAGGCAGGCATGTAGCCTTGGGACGTTCGGGGGCACTGCCTCCCAATTTTTTGTGCCCCCCTAATTTTGTTGTGCCCATACAAATTTGTTTTAAACATACAATAAAAACAAAAATTCTTAAACCCTGAAAATGTATTTTGCCCCTACAAACCTTAAAACCTGTTTACGGGCCTGTGAATAGGGTTGCATTCCTAATGAACAATCACACCGTCTGTCTGTATTTTGATTTGCGTAAAGATGATAAGCGCAACGTAACTGTCTGTTGACACTTCGTACTGGATTTAACTTGCGCAAAAAGAAATAACTTATTGTGCTACGTTGAGCAGTAAGAAAAAACGAGTTTGTGCTGTAAAATATTGTACTTTCAGCTTGCTAATTTTCTTGGAAACCACTGTTAAAACTGAACTTTTTTTAANAAAGATTATGGAATGCTTTAACAGACTTGGAAATTCCGAGTGACGATCATCATATTTTGTACATGACACCCGGAAACATGTCTAATGACAAATTTTGTTCACTTTACCAGGTCCAAAATCAACCCCAGCGATGGCTCGCAGCAAATTTCCGCCTTCACAAAGTGTTGCAAGTCTATATTCCGCAAGGTACGCTGTTGCCAAATTCATTTATAAACCGACACGTACAAGGCTGGATCTTGGTGGGCAGATGCCCGCCCAAGCACTGTAAGGTTTGTGAAAATCAGGCGAATCTGGACAGCTTTTGTGAATTTTCAGAGGATGGAAATGCGCTCNTTTGCGTATGGTGCTACTTTTTTCGCCAAATATCGTGTTTTGTACGTTTGAGAAGAGAATGACGGCGCCTGTTTCCACTGGCCACACATTTGGTTAACAGACTGCACCTGCCGTTTTCCTGTCAACATCCTGTGTTTGCCATTACCTGTGTACGCCTTGCTACCTGACTAAGACTAAGGCAAGACTAGCTGATTCTTATGACACTGATGAGCATCGTTTGCTGATGTTCGTGCAGGTCACTTGGAAGCAGGACCCAGTCTCGAAACACGGACCCTGAGAAGTGCTACGGGGTGACCGAAAACTCATACATCAATTGGCCAATGATCAACGGTACTTACTCTCAAGACTCTGCTCTCGACATTACATGTACTGATCATGTCGGCAACAACGATGTTGGGAGTGTTGTTTCCTCTTATTACGACGAGCCACCTCTCGCTGCATATGACGGTAAATTCAAAAAATTCGAACTGGTTGAATTTTTGTGTGAAACCTGAATCGCATTTGTAGAAAGCAAACCCTGAATGAGCTTATCCTGTTGTTTGTTTTTGTTGTGAAAAAGGTGAAACATAATAGACTACGTTGCTAATTTTTTTTCTTGATATAACCGCGCTATCGACCAGGGTTAGGTTTACACAAGCAAAGAAAGTGACAAGGTCGGCTTTGGAATTATAAAACATTAATTTCCTGACAGCCTTACTTGGTACTTCCAACATGAATAAATAAATGTTTGACTGCTTGAAAATGTCCGCCAACACTTAACGACTGTGCAACTGCAAGTGAACAACGTTATTATATCTTTTGTTTCAATGTGTCTTTTACAAAACCTGTAATTACGTGCCGATGCTGCCCATTTTTTATATTGTACACATAGGCGTAACTAGGGGACCGTGCACCACCCTAAATTTCTAGCATTTCTTGTCATTTTGTTCTTTGAGAGGCGGTGTCCCAAACAAAATACTGTTGCTCGCGTAAAGTCAAATATTTAGCCCCCAAAAATTTGAGGCTGGCTACGCCAGTGATTTTCAACCGGTGTTCCGCGGAAAACTAGTGTTCCGTGAAAGATCGTCAGGTGTTCCGCAGGAAATTTGATAAGTTTGACT
>JGI24021J15306_10002445_pt1 | contig 20078 bp, 14 predicted proteins | sample Ectturendosymbi1_FD_15306 | JGI IMG/M metagenome (IMG submission 15306)
TGCATGTTATACGTGGTTAAAAAACATTGCCCTGAGGAAGCCCACTTGAATAGGTGGGCGAAACGTCGGCTAATAATAAAAATCGCCAGAAGATCTAATTTGTCTGCTTGAAAACAGTAACTGTTTGTTTCACATGACTCAATTTATGTTGTAACTTACCTGTTTCAACATTCCAGATTAGGTTAACAAATGGGTTTCCTTGTAATATCATAATGAAATTATTATGCTTTTTAAAGAAAATTTTGCTTTGAAAATTCTGCATTGCACTTTGAATCTTACTTGTTTATTGTTTGTTTTTCATGTAACTGGAAAGGTCCTGTAATTTGGGATGAAACAATAATTAATACTAGTCACTGGAAAAGTTTTTATTATGTTATGGAACGTATTAATCAGCCCTGAACTTTGACATTGATAGTGTCCATCTTTGACAGGCATGACTTTGTAAAATTCCTTCATGAAAGTATTGGAGATAAAATAGGACCTGTCATTGATGAAGAAATTGAAAAAAGAAGTGAATCAACTGACATCAACTCAATTTCTCGACAAGAATCATTGGTGCAAGCTGTCACTCAAAGTGTGGTTGAATCCAACGAGTAAGCACAATAATATTCGTGCTGGTTTTGTATTATAAGGTATTTTGTTTTTCTGAAGATTTGTTTCACTAATCAATGTGTTTTCTTTTTGAAAAGTTCAGTGAGAATTAAATCCTCACGTCTCAGAACTTGTACTAAATTTACTGCTTTTTCTCTTTCTTTGGTGACATTTCCACCAAATGTATAGCTTACATGCAATTGCTAAGAGTATTTCCCTTGGTGAAAATGGGATCGTTTATAGCACTGGGACTGTTTGAGTTGCAACACATTGTCATCCAACTTTTTCCAACATAGTTTTTATAATATAAAAAGAACTAAAATATGGGTTAGTTGCCCTTAATCACTTGAGTAATTTGCAAACTCCTATTTTATGGTTTGAATGCAAGTTGTTATGATGTGATTATTTAAAATAAATGTACATATTGGTTTTCTTTTTAATCTGTACTGCTGCATGACCACACATTTCTTTTGAAGGTTTCCTCAGTTACCTTTCAATTGTCACGCAATAGTAAAGTTTGACTTGCAGTTTTCCAGCACTTCAAATTTGTTCAAGCATCCAAATGTGGTGTTTGCATGTTGAGCTTTTCCACACTCCTAGAAAAAGTGCAGGAAAGGAACCATGCTTTTGTGGTTTTGAGTATATTTGTTCTTGCTATTAATGGATTGATTAACTGCCTGTCATCAAATGGGTGCACCATGCTCATCATCTGTACACAGAGCCCAGTCACTGGGTTTTCATATGATTAAAGTGTACAATTTGATTGAGGTTTTCCCAAATAAGTGACAAGTAGCTAGTTCCCACAAAGGTGATGCAGTCAAATCAAATGTCAAAGTTTTTAATAAGAAATTGATTTCATGTAACTCTACACATTCTCAGTCCTGAAATCTGCAGGCAATGCTTATGCATGAAACACTGAAGAACTAAAGCAAGAAAACTAACTCAAAATTCAAATGAATAAATAAAAAACATAAGCTAGAGCAGTCAAATTTTTGAAAATAGGCTGTTCTCAAATAATGACTTTCACTAAAACTGAAAAACTCACTGATGGTAAATATCGAACAAAACCACAGCTATGCAGTAAAAGCTATCAGCGTCATGGCTGTGACTCAACAAAATGATGGTAGTAAAATGTAGAAGTAGAAAGCTAATATTGGGTGGTCATATAGTTGACTCATGTGCTCTAGGGATGGCCTTTAAATGGCAAACATTGCAAAGAGTGGCACAAAAGTCCATAAATAAAAACTACACTGTGGTTGGTAAGAAAGGAATAAAATAAAAGGACAAAGCAGATTGGTAAAAATAAACTATGTCAATAAATATCACAAGTTAGTTAAAAAGGGGGAGAAGTATTATCTCACATGAGGGAAGGTCATGCTTTCAATATTGATTTAGTTTACATGAGGGAGGGTCATGCTTTCAATATTGATTTGTGCATTTAGTTTGTTAATCCCTTTATCTTCACAGGTATGGGTAGAGTCAAAACTGGACTCTGAAAATGTACTGTAACAGTATAACAGTTATACTTGTATATAGGTATCTTTAGGATGCCATGAAACACTGCATAGTGCTGCAATGAAGCCATTTTGTCACTGTTATCCTTCTTTTCAGGTTTGTTCCATGTCCCTTGGTGCACTATCTCGTGAAAAATTTGTATGCTGGTTTGCAGTATACTGTTTATTGCATATTCCACAAATCGTTAGATATATGCGATAGTTGGCGCATGTCAGATATTGATTTAGCAGAAAAGTTTTGTATTTTGCCTAGACATGTGAAACACTTGGAACCATGGATTTGTTAGGTTTCAACCACAAAGTGCACAGTGTTACCAAGCCCAGGCAAACCTTTAGTTTGTTTATTTGTCTTAGTTAAAGCAAGGTGCTTGTAATTGGTTAATTTTTTACCAATTGTGGCAGGTCTTTTGTAGGTTGTCATTGCTTTCATATTTAAGCATTTTTCTTTGATTGGGTGAGCAGTTGTACCACAGCTTGTGGGTCACCTTTCTTGACACATTTTGGAGAGTGCAGTTTTCTTTCCCATTATGATCCCATTGCTATCATCTCATTTCTCATGTCCTGAGGAAAGTTTGGAACGCTTTCTTTTCAAGCCAGTTCAAACTGGTGAAGTAATATTTTGACTTTTTTTCTTTAAGTGTATGACTAGATCTTTGCACAAACATCCCCTGTGGTGGCAAGTGTCCTGGATGGCAGTTGTCCTAGTTGGCAGTTGTCCTAGGTGGCGGTTGTCCTAGGTGGCGGTTGTCCTAGGTGGTGGTTGTCCTTGGTGGCAGTGGTCCTAGGTGGCAATTGTCCTAGGTAGCAGTTGTCCTAGTTGGCAGTTGTCCAGGGAGGCTATAGTCCTAGAACCAACTTTTAGTGGACTTCATCACAGCATAAAAGTACTGTGCACAGCATTAGTTTCTATCTATTACTTGCTTGAAAGTGCTGCTTATTATCCTTTCATGTAAATGTTTAAGTCTGAAGACTTACGGATTTGATGCGAGTCTGAAGATCATGTAGAGTTTTCACATTTTTGTGACAACCACTTTTCAAGCATTTTGCTATTTCACCTAGGTTTTCGTCTCTGACAAAGCAAATGAATGTTGCCACAATTTCTGCTGCCGAAGAGCTCTTGAGAAAAATTGAGTATGAAAAAAACGCATCCAGTGATGATGATACGGAGAGCCAGATGAGCAAACATCTAAGATCTGTGTGCAGTGAAGGAGAATCTTCGTATGGTTCTTCATTCAATCAAGGATATTATTTTATGACTCACGTAAGGCATTTCTATTATTGCGTACAACTTTATAATTTCAGTTTGCTTATTGACTGATATTTTACTTGCTTAGCCTGTGAAAGTAACAGGTGTACAACATTTAATCATTTCAAATTTCCCGTTTTTCCTCCCAGGAACGTTGCGGGGTAGCAGCCCTTGGAGGTCTCTAAACACCTAACGGTTTCACCTCTGATATATTCTCCTGGCTGCGCACAAAGTCGTGGCCAAGCAAGGTTAGAGATGTAGTCGCACCACCTGGTCCTTGGTCGGTCTTGGGTCTATTTACTGTGGGTGTAGCCAACAGGAATCGCGTGCCATTCACGAATCTACGGCGTGCTACATTGGGCACGCGTGCCCGTGGGTCAAATTCGTTCCGCGAAGAGATTTTGTCAATAATGAAAAAATATTATTTTTCCGCAACATTGGTTGATTTGGTAGAATGTAACATATCTTGAAACTATGACATTACGTAAGATTTCCGGCCCTCAAACTGTTGTTTAATAGCTTATGTGGCCCTCTGACAAGAAAGTTTGGAGACCCTGGTATAAACTATGAAGAGCAGTAAGACACGCACTTTTGTTGGAGTCTAACACCTCTATACGGCGAACGTTTGTGACTTTTTGCTGGTAGCACGGACACAAACTTTCGAGCACGAATACAATGACTTGATGACCGGTAGCAGGTGATCGTCGACCCCGTACATCTGCGAAATTCCTCAATGATTTTCTTGATGGACTCGGTCGTGTTCTTTTACGATCTCGACAAAACAAGCGTAGACGTCTTTGGCGTTCTCTCAAGATTTCTCGAAAATTGTTGGAGAATGAAAATTTAGTCTGTTGTTTCACGGCCAGCACGAAAATCGCATTGTGTATCCGTCAGCTCAGGTTCAGTTTTCTCTCGGCATCTTTTTTCAATACACTTTGAGGAAGGCTCGGGGAGAAAATATCCCGGTAGTTAGTGTATTCCCTCCTTGTGGTCCAGGATCATTCGCTAAATCAAGATGGTTCTGTTGCGAAAAGCAGATTTTACACCAAAACCAGCTGTGTTAGGTTGTTTGTCCGAGTCAATCGTACTAGTTCATTCTTTATCAGCAATTTGCTGGAAAAAGAGAGGAAAGAGGAGAAACTTTTTAGTATCGACCACTCCCTTCCAAGCGTTTGGTTTCCAACTGCGACGAACCGGTCACTTCATTCGCACTTTGTTCGTCAAGTCTCAGCATTTATATCCGGTGTCAAGCGAAATTTCTGACCTATTATTGTTTAACAGTTATTTTGCTTCTCAGAGTGAAGGAACAACGTTTGGCGATTACTTTTATGACGTGTGTTGTGTAAATTAAAACTTTTTGGTTAGATGTCAGATACCCACAACAAGCTATGGTACGGGAATAAATATAAGCACTGAAAAATTTTGGACTTAGTCTTAGACCTCAATTATTTTTCTAAAACTAAACCCTGATCATCACTTTTCTCAGTGTATTTGGTATGTAGAATATTACTCTGAGCATGCGCACATGGCGTGAAGTCAGAAATTTCGCTTGACACCGGAACAGTGGTATTTGAACACGTATTTCTCATTAGTTTCGTGTGCTCTGCAGCTGTTTTTGCCTACGCGGTTACCGTAAAAAGGTAATTAATGCGATTTAGCTCAACACCTGATCTGTTTGCCTTGCAGGAGCAATTCCACTGCATAGCAGATGAGATGGATCAAAAGCAGCCGACGGAGACGCGTCGAGAGGCTTTGCTACGTCTATGCCAGGTTCCGCCGTCTGACGTCATGGCAGGCGAGAGCTGGTCGCAACTTCGCATTTCTCTGATGGACGCGCTAGCTGATGATGACGAGTTAATCTCACAAACAGCGCTGTCGTTTCATGCCAAGATGTTTGCAGGTACGTATTACCATCCATACAACCGTACAATGTTTGTCTTGCCCCAGTTATTTTACCGCTCCCCTTCCGCGTAAGTATACACCAGGGCGCCTGTTTTCCTTGCCTGTTGTTTTCACAAAGACCTCCTATTGGATTCAGTTGCACGCTGCTATTAATTTCCGTGCAAGTAAATCTTCGTTCGTTCTACAATGCTATGTCATAGTTAGTCACATATTTTTAGCTGTCTTAAAACTTTTTCACGGTGGATTCATTGATTCTTCTTCTGCAGCAGATTTATTCGCTGATTGGTTACATGCCGTTAGAATTCATGATGTAATGCTTAAATGACAGAAAATCGTGTCTGGTAATTAACATTTCAATGTAGACCACGCTTCAAGAAAGGTAGCAATAGGCGAAAATTAATAACAATCTTAAAAACTCGGAAGTTCCACCTTCTTCCACCATAACCAGCATTCAATACCTGTGTAGTTTTCACGGTACCCTCGAAAGTTTTTTTAAATCTTCTAAATTAATAAAAGAGTTGCAATTGATAAATCCTTCACGGCAATTTTATTTTGTTTTTCCAGTTTCCAATTATCAGATAATGCGGGAAACGTACACGTGCCTGGCGGAACATTTGTTCAAACATTTCCAAAGTTATTCGAACGCGAATGACAGCCTTCCTGCTTTGGATGTTAACAAGCCGACGACGATACGAGTTTTGAAAAGGTTGTGGAAGTGGTTCATCCGCATCACATGACGTTTTTCCTCATCCAGAGCTTTCTTTGCAAAAGCGAATCACTGTCACGAAGACAAACACGATGAAATCGTTGATAACAGTAAACGTTGGCGTCATTTTAATTTTTGAAAAATGTCCAACAGCTGATCGTGTTTGTGGTTGTTCGGCTTGGAACGTTTATAAATTTTATTGTGTCACGTGCACCCTGAACTCATCGCTCACTCTGAGAAAAATAACTATTTGTGACAAGAACTCCTGCTCATGACTGCTTATCAAAGTAGTTCTCTCACTTCCGTCTAAACGTCGTATTGAGACCTTTCTTTTCTCAGGATCCGGCTCCTCAACGAATTCCAGTGCGAAGTTCCATCGATCTGGGTTCGGTTCCCGGAAAGTTTCCTGGAAGTAATTCTGAACAGCACCTTTGCACTTCTGACTGTGCATCTGAAACCAGGTGAAAGACCGCTGTTTTGCAAAGCGTTTGTTGTTTCTTCGCTGCTCTAGTCAAGAAAGTGCTGCGTGAACAATATTGTGATCGAAAATATTTCTTTGCTAATCGTTCAGGTACGTAGTGCTCGTGCGAATGCTGTTCGGTTTATATGCAACCTACTAGCGCGTTTGCATGGACATGAGTCACACTGGCAAAGGTATCTGTTAGTAAAACCTGTAATTATTTCATACTGATCCTAGTTTTTTTGCATTGTGCTGCTGAACTTTGAAGCTGCCGTACGTATCGCTGGTAATTTTCACTGACGTGCGCTGTTGGAAGCTGCGGTGCTGGTTGCTTATCGCATTGTGCATATCACCAAAAATACTTGCCGCAACCAGCAGAAAATTTTTTATTTCAGAGAAAAACAAAACAAACAGACAACTATCTGCGCTGCACTATTTGTCTGTAATCGACACCCAAGCTAACTGGTTCAGAAGGTGGTTGCATGGCAACTACAGCAGAGCCGCCATGTTGAATCGATTGGCCAATGACTACAGGTGAATACACATTGCTATCTATGTTCGCCAAACGAGGCTTGTGTTGCGAATTGGTTTGAAGTTATTGTCTTGTTTTCAGGTCGTTTTTAGTCGAGGCTGTGTCGCGTTGCCTTGCCTTTTCTGAAGATTTTACTGGTACTGGGAGGGGGCCGCACGAACACGCATCACCAGCGGCAAAGCAGAAGTATGTTATCGACGACGACTTTTATTTATTAGGTTGTTTTTTTGCTAGTGTTGGTTATCTGTGCAAAACGCGTGGCATTGCAGTGTTTCAAGCAAAACGCTTCATTCATGAACATCCGTAGTGTTCCTGGACATTGTGAAGAAGCGACTTGTTTGATGCATAACGTTATTTCCGACAACCGGTGGTTTGCTTTGGCAACATCTTCTGCGAAAAAACTTTCTCGGTTTAAAATTACCGATGACTACTGGAACGACAGTTGCAAATTACGTAAATGTAAACGTGCTTTCCTTGTGGCAAATTGCAGCCAAACATTGCCAGCCTTTCAGAAACAATAAAACTTTGGAAAATACATTTCTCCGACCTTGCCACACTACAATTCCAGGAATCCACAAGTGGGATATGTTGTTGTCATATTGCACAGTTGCTTAATCAAAATGGCCAAACAGTAGAAGCGCAAAGTAATCAAGAATGCCGATACAATTTGAATGTATATGACTTGCCACAAACAAATCAAGGAAAACGTAAGTAATGATACATTGCTTTTTGTATGTAGACATCCATGGCAGTGTGAGTGAAAAATAATGTATCACACCGAAAGTAGCAAAACGCGATCTTCAACTTTTTTAACTGTAGAAAGTGTAGATGCCGTGTTTTTTAACTTTCAAAACAAGCATTTTAAGTATGCCAAATGACACCAGCACAAAAACACATTTTATTACCACAAAAATGTGGGTTATAATGTTTTCCTTTGTGCGGCAGCTTTCTCGTGGTTTTGTTAGTTTTTGGCAAGTTTGGAAATATTGCACTTTTGAAAACTGTTTCTCTTTCAACCACTGTCCATTTTTGCAGTCTTGCGTTTATTTATTTTAAGAAATTCAGTATTCACTGTCACATCCGGGCGTTCAAATCATCACCATAAGACCTGGAACATGTCAATCAAGTATTTGCTGGTATAGTTTAGCTTGGATAAACCGTCGCTCTGGCCGAAACGTAACGGTGCCTAAAACCCGTTGGAGTTGAGCCACCGGAGATTTTGCGCCTACTTGGAGCAATATTTCTTTTTGCAGTCGTCGTTGCTCAGTCATCCTTGACGCGCTTGGCTTGCAACGGCCATCGTGAAGCAAACCGTCAAAATTATTGAGCCAACAGCTCAGTATAGTCGTTTTAGAGCTCACATTTCTTGCTTGTTTCAAAACTTCTGCTTCGTAGCTGTAACCCTTTTCCTGAAAACACGTGCATGGAAATATTTTTTGAAATAAAACGCGAGATATTACGCGCCGATCGTCGAACCTGAACGTTACTGCTACAAAGTAGAGAGCAGGCAACCTCGCTCTCCCCCGGTTCGAATGCGCCTAAGCGATGTTCGCTCATTTTCAATATGTTCGCAGGAGAATCTACTCCGCCCAGCAGTTAAAATATACTTGCTTTGTTCACTCAATCTCGATCGTGTCGCGACTGCTGCTTTACTCGGGGGGAAGGCAGCTCTTTCCTCTGAGGATAGGGTCATCTGATAATGACGTGGTCACCATACCTCAGCTGCTAGTATCATGGGTGAAGGTATGCAGTGTTAGGTTGCTAGTTGTTTTTACTGAAATATAGAAGAACCGTTTTGTTCTGTACAATCCTTGTTGCGGCAGGCGTTGAACGCGTTTGTAGGATCCGCCCAAAGACGAAATGCCTTGTCTCGCGATGTTTTTTACCTGAACGCGAAAATGTGCGCAGTTTTTTTTGTCGACTCTAACGTCTATTTAAAAAAAGCAATACATTTATGCAGAAAATGAAAAGACAGCAATGCACTGAATGCTTGCGATGGGGCAACGTAATTTAATGCAAGGCAATGTTATTTTTGTGTTTCTTTTTCAGTGTAGCTCAATCCTTCTCTTTGCGACTAACTTAAATAGTAGCTGAAAATCTCGTTTACTGTAAGTAGAGTATAATTGCAGTGCATTCGTTTTTTTATATATTTTTTATTTAGCTGTAACTTAAAACAGTATATATTCTGCCGTGTTTTTTTCTTTAATAATGTTGACCTAATGCACTGTAAGCATGGAACGTTTGCATTGTTTTTACAAAAGTTTTTTCGAAGCTATTTTGTGCGTACGGCTTGATTGCTAGCGTTTGGTTTTAGGAAAGAATTTCCTGCAATTAAGGTTTGTCCAGGTCTATTTGCTGAGATAACAACGTTTTCCATGTTGTTTTTCTTTGAAACAGCTGCTGATCTTAGCACAGATCAAACCCAGAGCTGGCAACAAACTCCAGGAACCTGCTATTTTTGTTGGAAAGGTAACTGCGTGAAGTTAGCGCTCGCAGGGTTTTCTTACCGTTGATTACGTGCCTCTGGTTTGTGCCCTTTTTGCGACCGACAGGCACGTGGCAATATTTCTTCAGTGCAGTGGTCATTGCACTAAAGGCGGTGCTTTGTTGATCTAAATCATATTTCTGTTAAATCTCTGCTGCACTTTCGGGAGATTCAAGCCGAGTTATTAATGTAGTTGTTAAAGTGCAAGTTTCAGTGTTGATTCTCACTGGGACTGCTCTAAATATCAGCTAGCGCCACCTCGGTTACGATAAACAATTTAACGGTTGTTAGGTCGTTACTGGGTTAGCGCTTGCAGAAGTCCTTAGTCTCTAACAAGGGATTCGCTTCACAATGTTTTAGAAAAACCGAAACGAACTTAGTTTACGTACAAGATATTTTACATTTGAATGCAAGCAACTGCTTTCCAAATTCTAACATGACGACTGGTGCTTGGTTTCCGAGAAAGGCAATGCAGGTATATGTATGCACCTATCTGGTTTTCCTGTTCTTATTCCAGGCGTGAGCTTGCGCTAGTTCATTGTCAGGATGCAGTATCTGGCATTGACTGCATAAAACTGATAAGTTACAGTTCGTTTTACGTTTCAGGCGTTTTGCGATCTGTGTTGTTCCAATGCGTTCGTCGAGTCATGCGTTGACGCATCAGTCGTGACCTCTCTGCTTCAACCCGTGCAAAGCTGGCTAGGTACCTCGCGTGCTTTGGTCGTTTAAAGATTTTAATTGGATATGAAGAATTTGATGATCTCAACAGTGTATGTAACTTTGCTGTGCATTTATGGAAAGGAAAAAGTAAGACGGTTGATCGTGAANTGTCAGCAACACAGCGTTGTTTNTGCGAGGAAACGTACTTGGCAATGCTTTAATGNGTTTGAAAAGCAAAGCATTTGCTCGTCTGCTTGATTTCATTGAAGGTGATAAATTAAGGTGATCGAACTGACATCATAAGGATAAAATTCATTTTATGTGATGCTGCCTTCAACTCATGATTCCCCTTAATATTTTTCTGATATGTTGTAAGCCTAAAAAACTGACATCTTGAGTGGGATAAGAAAAAAAACGTACGGGCTGTGTTATTTCAGAAATACTAACATTTGAGTTCAACATTTCATAAAAATAAAAATATTTAGAAACATGTATATTTCTTAATTTATCAGCTGTTATCCTATTTTCGATTGTAAAATTACTAATGACTTAACAAGATCTGCTATATTCTTACGGTTCTTAATATGTCTGTTTCTTGAAAATTCGTTTTTTTTTGCAAACAATCCTTCCATGTTCAGGAAATCATCTTGAATTTGATATCGACATGCGCACATTTCAAAAAATGATTCGCATTTATTTTCAGACACGAACTCGAACTCGAGCCGATCAAACACAGCCGCCATGTTACACATATCCGAGGTTCTTGCTTGCCTGACATCGACCAGTTCCGGGAGAAAACTGCTTTTATACGAAAAACTTTCTGACAAGAGGTTGGATTTTACAAATTTAGGTCAACCTTTTTCCAAGCCATGCTCACGCAAATCCGAACATTGGACGGAGTAAAAGTTGGAGTATTTTATTTTTAAGCCAAGACTGGCAAACAACTGCGTTTTTTGGAAACACTGAGAATACAATAATAATCTTTTGTGGTTTTCCGAGCCTTAGAAATTTGTGCACAAAATGTTAGATATACTGCTACAAATCAATATCTGTACTCAAGCTAAGTTTAACCAAATATTGCCAGATTTCAAGACGTAATTTCCTTTGGCAATTTTTTGCCACATGCAATTATCCCTTTGACAAACGTTCTTCAAATCGCAGGTCAGCTGGTCACGTGATCGCAGACTTCGCCCAACGGGCCCTCGGTGGCAACCTGTCNNTCGGAGCGCTCGGCAAGTCAAGCGTCCCAAGCTACCCGGTCGTGGGTGCGTTTGTATTCGTTTGCCGCCAGCTGTACAACACGTGCGACGGCCTGCTGCTCCTGCTTCCCTACGATCTGCCCAGAAGGATTGCAGCCGCTTGGAAACAGGTATTTTTCTCACTTGCTTACCTTGAATTGGACTGAACTGGGCTGCGGATGAATTAGTGTGTGAATCAATAACATCAGCATGCTCCTGCGAATTTTTTCGTTTGAAAACTTTTATTTTTTCGCACCTATTTCTTCGGCCTAGATTTTTCATATAGTCGAAGTGTTGCGCTTGTGTTGCTCATCAGACCAGCGGTTCCAAGCAGCACTCACACAACCCGTTGTCTGCTGAACGCGACGTGCTCGACTTTGACCAGCAAAGCTTGCTCACCCAATCAAGTTCGAGAAACTTGGTCACGTGGGAAGAAAACCTGCTAGACAACCTGCTCAACTTTGCTGCCACCCCCAAGGTTTGAAACGCTCTGCTCCAACGTTGTGTTTTTTAATAAAAAATTGTCGAGTTAAAAAGCGGATGTTTGATAGAAGCTATTGGTTTGCGACGTAAAATGGCGACATGTCGTGTTGCAATGTACAAAGTTGGTTGATGCAAGCCTGTACCTTCCCAAAATCGGAATGACGTCCTGGAAACACAAAATGACAGTAAGAAAACATCTGAACAAGGTTATTTTGCCAAGAGTTGCGCTGGTTGCCATGTCGGCATCCGTTTCTTGACACTACAGACGATACGGTAGAGTGCACCCCAGCGGCTGCAAGTTCATGTCATTAGTTGAAGTGCAAACTCGTTATTGCTTATCGAAGAACAGTCGCAGAGTGCTTTAAACGCATTAGAATGCAATAGTTGGTGTATACGAAGATCTGAAGGAAATCAAGAGCTCAGCAAACAGTTTCCCAGCACCCCTTGTCGACGACTGCAATTACGTTGCAAATACTTAGAAGTTTTAAATCGCAGTGCACTTTTTGTGTTGGCGCTTGTTTGTGAAAAGCGGAACGAAAGCGGCGTTTCCGTGACAATGGATCTCGTGTGTGTTTTGCGAAGGGGTTGCTGCTGCTACAACAAACAGGTGCAATCAACGAGTGCGTTGCTTACATGCAGTCCAGATATACCAAGAAGCTGCAGGTGAGAATCGTAGCATCAACCCAAGAACCAAGGCTCGTTGTCTGTGCGGTTGTCTCAGGACCAGCATTGCTACGTTTTCGTGCGGAATTGTCAATTTAGTGTTTTCAGTGTATAAAAGTCACGGTTTTTAGTGTGTTTAGTTAGAACAACTGACGGCTTTACAGTATAATAAGAGCAATGATTGTAATAAGGGTCTTTTGTCAAAGCTCTTACATTTTTTCTATATTCACTAAATAAGCCACTCTACTCAAGTTTGTTCTACATGTTCACTGTGAACGCATCTTGTGCGTGTTAATTAATACCAAATGTTTTGGCGATGTTGCTGATTGGTTTGTTGACGCTTCAACAGTCTCTGAATTTGTTATCAGGTGAGCAAGTGTGAGAAGTTTGGATACGGCGTCATGGTCACGCAAATAGCGTCGACTGGAGCTGGAATGGCTGGTAAGAGTGGATTGCTGTGAAAATGTCTTTCGACCAAGAACTTCACCTCATGCTAGCGTACCAACCATGTCGTAATCTGGTGGTTATATCTGGTTCGTTTCGATGCAATGAACAGCTGGAAATACAGCAGAATTGCACTCAGGGTTTAGAGAACGCGTCGTAAAAAATTGACTGATCGATAAAGTTCTCGCGCGCCGGGTTTTTTTATCTCCAGTGAATTAAAACGATGAATGCATCATTGAGTGGACAACATCAAGCGATCGTTTTTCGCCCCACAACGAACAGGAACGATCTGACACAGCTCATAAGCAGTGGCGTAACTGACAAGGGGGGCAAGGGGTCGAGCCTCCCCCCCCCTGGCAAGCTAATGTAAAAACTGGGGCCCCTTTAGCTGACATTTTGATATTTAGTATTCTTTAGGTTGTTTTTTTGCGTTTTTCGGGATGTTTTTGTTTTGTTAGTTAGTATAGACATCCACGACAACCAGAGATTCACTATCATTTCTTAACTTTTTTTCCGAGTTTTAGCTAGTGCCCCTCTACGGTGACCAGTGGGCCCCCTTCAGCTAAACTTTGCCCCTCTGGCTCAAACCTCTAGTTACGCTACTGCTCATAAGTGACTGTGCATCACGTGACATCTTACCTCTAACTGTCAAAATAAGACCGGCGCATTTGAATAAGACGTAAAACGCCAGCTTTTTCAGACACAATTGGAACACTAAAATTTCTAGGTTTTCTGTAAACTTTTGAGGAATCAGCCGACTGGGCTCTGGTTTCATCTCTTTGCGATGATCCAAACTTGCACATATCTGTATTCAAGTAACTGCTCTCCACATGTGAGACGCAAGCAAGGAATCTATCTGCGAATTTTTAATAGGAAATCGATTTCACGTAACACTATACGGTCAGGGTATAGTCAGTCCTTGCGTAGGGAAACATTTAAGATTTTTAAACATTTTCTTAAGTTTCTGCATCTTTGAAGCGATATCTGATTCACGATACTCGAGAAAAATTCATGCAGTACGTGCAAGATTACCTGTCCTTATATAAGCGTAAGAAAAGATTCATTTATCGCTGCCGTCGCTCAGCTCTTCAACAAGCTGGATTTCTGCGAGCGATTGTCCGAGAGTTCTGGGCCAGCTTGGAATGCAGTGACGACATGTATGTTTCAGCCCCCAGGTCGTACCCCCTAAGTCCAGTGGAACGGTCCGTGCATAAGGTAAGCTGAAAGAATGACGAGTCAATGCAATGCATTAGGCATTCTTTTGCAAAAGTTCTAAAGCGAGCGTAGCGATGTGATTCGGCCTTTCGTTTAAAAACCGACGTAAACACTTGGTCTTCATTCACAACTGCCCTCGCGTTTCCCCAGTTGTTCACAAACTGTTCTGCGCTCGTTGTCGTCGCTGTGACATGGCTGCATCGCACAGACCGAACGTACTCGTTTCATACTTAACGTAGTACTGCTGTTGTTTCCATCAGTGAAGTACCGCAGATGGAGATATGACTTAATGTTGGCATAGGACGTCGATGGATAAGGTTTCTTTTGGTGGCGTTACTTCTCTGCTGCTCTTGCGTTGTTCGGTCATGTCATGAAAGTTCCATCGCTGTTTTGTCAAAGAATTGCACTGATGTCTGTTCTGTTAGATTACGACACATCGGACATACTTTTGCGAAATGGCACAGTAGCTTGTGATGAAATGCGGGAAAAAAGTGAAGAACCATGGCTTATAAAAAGCTTACCTAAAAAAATTCCACCTATGTGCACAGTTTTCATTCCGTAAAAATTTTTTCGTTCGCTTTTTTGTTTTTCTTGTTCAGTTCTTACATTAATGTGGTCGCTTGAATTCTCTTAGTTAAAAAAAAATATATTCTGGATACGCTTTTTTGTCGGGTCCCGTTTCCACAAAGCAAACATTGATGCGCTGCAAATTTGCTGATGAAGATTAGGACCTTTCAGAATGTTCATACTTTTGTGGATATTTGGTGAAAATCAAGCGACGTTTTGTTAACTTTTGTCTCCGTAATGCTTTCCAGTCGTTGGTTGCTCTGACGAATGTGATGAGCTCATATCTCGCCGTTCACGAAATTTTTAAAGGAAAACCTCTGCCAAACAAGTCAAGCTACTCTTTCCGAGACATGCCGGACACCCCTGTTGTGAGTGTTTTGAAGTTTCGCACCATGTTCAGCAATATCAAAATATTCAGTCAAAGTGTATTTATTTATTTGTATGAAGCAACGGTTGTTCATTTAGTGCGATCGCGTCACAAGCATATTAGAAAATTATGACCTGTGCTGCCGCATGTGCGCCGCGGCCTTTGATTTTTCGCTGAAATGCAGCTTTTGCGTTTCTGCGCGTACTTCAAACATCCGCACGTTGAGGCAGTGCAGTTTCGGTCGACGACGAACGAATCTGAGGAATCCACCTCGGTCGTTGCAGCGTGCGCTTGCGTTTTCCGCTTTTTCACTTTACTTTATTGTTTTTCACATTTCCAGGATCTTTTTGACCGCCTGGTGGTGCTAAACTCAGACCCAAAGATCCACGCCCTGTTCAACTTCGAGCAATCGCACAGTTATGGCTTGCGGTAAGTGCGGCGGTCTGATCACCGTAAAATCAATTATTGCTTTCGTTTCTTGTTTGTGTATCGATTGGTTGAATCACCTGCGAGCCGATGCTTTGAGTATTCCCGGCAAAGGTATAAGAAGCACTACATAACGAAGTCTATGGTCAAAATCTAAGCTCCAAACCAGTTTGTATTATTCGGTCGAATCACAGCAGGTAGCAAAGTCCTCCCTCGAAGATCCATGTTTCGTGACCATTGTATAAATGGGTACCATTCTAGTCCAACTGCTGCTTTCAATTGAAGCAAAGATCTGTTGAAATATTTTTTAAAGAATAATCTGCCTTTTTAACGAAAAATGGAATGATAGCTTTAACTTTTTTTATAAAACCACGTTTTAAAAATGGCGCAGGTGTATCTTCTCTTTAGCAAATAAACTTAATGTATTTTTCGTGGGTTTGGTGTATTGTTAACGGACTCACATTCTACAGGCTTTTAACTGTTCTGTCATGCAATCTGGACACGTGGTTGCTGCTTGAAACGCAGTACAACATTCAACAACTTCTGCTGGACATGCAAAAGAACAACCGGGCCTATGAAGGGTGAGACTCGAATGAGTGTAACTAACCAACACCTGCCGCTCCTTTTTAATGTTGTTATCACTTGGCATTATCAAGCAAATGACATAAAGAAATGGTATCAAGAATCGCAATTTGTGTGAAACCAATACCGACAGTCACATACAGTCATTTCGTAACAAGAGATCGCGATGTAGTTGCGTCTTGTGGCTGAAAATTTTGAATGCAGGGTTCAGAGGATTTTTTGCAATTCTGTGGTAGTTGCGGTTGGTCCTGCACTTTGTAATTTTTAATGAAGTATCATTTCCTGTTACGCTTCTGTGGTGCATTATTTTCGTTATTTACAGAGCACAGGTTTTTAAGTGAAAAAGTATCTGTTTTAACGTATAACCATTTTTAAACTCAAGTTGCTAAGTATACAGGTAGGACACGAGACTGTTGTTTGGGTCCTTACGCTTAATCTGCGTCTTGTTTCAGGGGAATTATCATCGACCAACAGTCGATCGAACGAAATCACGTGCTTGTTAGAACGCATGTGATTGGTGCAGACGGAGAGCGAGTTTTGCCGACACGAACCCTCACCGACATGGACCCGGCTGGCAACGTCAGTTCGCGAACACCAACGAAAACAAAAGAACCGTTCGTATGGCCTTTGTTTTATCAGCTGCCCATACCCAAAGATTACATTCCGCAAGTCAGTGCACAGTTTTCAATGAAAAAGGGTAAGCAGCACTTCCAAAACTTTCTCTGTGGTTTTAACCGCACTATATAAACGTTAGCTACTTCTTTCTTCTTTGCGAAACAAAAGCACGTGACCAACTGTGTCATCGTTCGTGCAAGTAAAATGTCGTTTTAGAACAGCAGCAATCCTTTCGAGAGCTTTTCGAGAAAAGCTGTGAGTGAAAAGTTTTGAGCTCAACTTTTTTTCCATGATATTTGTTCGAGTTTATAGCGCAAATCATCTATTTTTCTGTTAAAGCAAACAGAGTGGTCGTTATTTAGTTTTGCGGATGAAAGATGTCAATTCGTCCATTCTAAACTGTTGGCGTAAACATATTTGTGGGCGCTTCAGGGTTTGGCGTTACTGTCGCCCGTCCCTAATGGTAGAATTTTTGTTTGTTCGAAATGCTTTTTGAGGAACATCAAGCTTCTGAAGTTATTTTATCAAACCCCTTTAATCTTTCTGCTGCTGGTTTTAATTTCGCTTAGGCCAGATATTTGAGTGCAATTTAATCTAATCTAATCTATGCGTTTTCTTATTACTAGAAGCTGCAGTTTTTAACGCTGAAAGAATTAGNGATAACAAGAAGTAAATGAATCCAGCATCTCATAAATTCCGTGAAACTTGTGTTCAGAACAATCGTTGGGTATGCATACATACAACAGGACAGTACGGAGCAAGTTCTCAAATTGAAAAACCTCAATATGAAATTCACCTCTGTCTAAAGATTATAAAAAAGGTTTTAAATGTGACGGTTTCAGAAACCCGAAGATCCTTCAAACTATTCTGTTTGTTACATCTGACAAAAAGGCTTCAGGCCGATATGAAGAAATCATTACTGAGTTGAGAATTTAATAATTTTTTACCAGTCCTGCCAAAAGGTAAAGAAAAAATGTTCTATGATCAGTTGCGTGCTGTGAGCTCATGACTTGCCATTTCCAGAAAGCTCTCTGAGTCGCTTCCTGACGAAGACCAAACTAAACGACAAAAACAGACACTGGCTGGATCAGCTGCGTTCCGCTTTCGTCAAAGCCCTCGTGTCTTCGCCGTCGGCGATCCGTGGCGGTGTCGTCGTCGACATTCTGGAAAAAGCGATCGCCGCCCAGGAGAGAATGCCCGAAGAGCGGGTGTTCAAGAAAACCTCGGGACAAGGTACAGTGCGTGGCTGTCTCCTCAAGTGATTTATTGTCTCTCGGTGCGGTTTCCATAGTGAATTCGCTGTAGCGAAGAATGACACGCACGTTCGCAACCCTCTATTCTCTTTCCAGGCCAAGTCAAGCGAGACTCTCCCTCCTCATCCCCGATCGTCGCTGCAGGCGTCAAGTTGGTTGTTCGTTACGGCAAGCATTTGAATATCATCAAGAGCAATGTGGAAGCGGCGGCCAACAACCTCCTGAACGTGATACAAGTCACTTCGCAACATTTGCAACAGCAACAAACCTACAGCCCGTCGCTAAGTAACGTGCAGTAGACTGTTCTTGTCAGTTTAGTTCATTTGGTTGCAATTTACTATTTCTGATGAATATTTTGTTGGAGTGTGAGATGAAGCTCTGATGGAAACGGAATGAAACGTCCCGCTTTTGCCGCAAAAGAAGAAAAGAGTAGATTGAAAAGGTCTTGCCGCTGGCAGAGTTGCCCTCACAACGGCCAACTTTTGTACAATGCGTTGTAACAATCGAATTATGAAGCTAATTCAACATTTGTACACGATTCTGGCATTTGTTGTAAAGCCAGCTTTTTTTAAGGAAAATGTTAGGTACCCGGTATGGACCTGTAGGGACCCGATTTTCTCTGATTCTAGGGACCCGATGATAATTTTCTCTGAGTCTAGGGACCCAATTTTCAATTCTAGGGACCCGAATCGGGTCCCTAAAATACCTTTAAAAAACTGGTAAAGCCTTTGATTTTTGATGGCAACTATTTTGCGTATTTGCAGAAATGATCTCCGGTCCCTATCCTTGCCACGACTGGTTCGCCAGCACTTTATTTCTGATGCTTTCCGGAAACAAGGACAGGACAGTGACCTTGCTACAAAAAATGTCCGAAGTCCTCGTCTCAGGATACCTGTGGCCGGCCAGGCTCCATGCCAGTGTAAGAACATACACGTGCCAAAGTTGCACATGAAACTATAAAAGACTCTGCTTATAGTGGGCGGCAATTCGGTGGTGGATTGTGGATTAGCGGCTGCTGTTCGTATTGTCATTAGCGAACTTTCGACGTCCGTGTTGAAAACAGTTTCCGACGTTGTTGCATATCAAGCTTTTAACAATGTCGTACTGGTCAAGTTCCAACGATGGTGATGACTGGTTTGCCGAGTAACACAGTTAAATGGTATCACATAACCAATTAGGCGATGAATACAGGCGAAAACAGTTTCTTTATCTCGGCCAGGTACACCTTTCCAACGAAATGCGAATGAGTGGAATCCCACCTCTCTATTCCTGCACAGCCCATCACGTAGAACTAATCTTGCAGGTAATGTAATTTGTAGTTCATTTTGTCCAAGTACCGCTCACTCTGACTTTGCTTCAATACCCTGCTGGCGTGGTCTTTGTTTTCTGACTGGTTGCGGTGACGTGCCCACGACCATGGTTTGCATTTGCGAACAGCAGCGTTTAACTTCGTTTCCCGACCAGAAAACGCAGCAGGTAAACGATTTGCTCAACTGCGGTCCCCGATTCATCACGAAAATATTTCGAATTCAATGTAAAATTCAGCGATGTTCTATGACGAGGATGATTTCTGTTCATGCGTCACGATGTCATCGTTCGGAACTGTGGTGATCACGTGAGGAAATTCTTAAGAACCTGTGTTGGGGGTACCCTTTAGAAAGCCTCTTGCACCATTGTCAACAGATGAGAGTGTGAAATTTCAAAACGTTAGTGAACAGTGATATCAGAACTTCGCAGAAAACCATCCTGCGGTTCGAAGAACATAACCCTCCCCAACAGGATGACGCACACAACCTGAAGATAAGATACCTGTGTCGCGATTAATATATTTCCATTGCCTTCCCTTAAAGGTTCGTCTGCTGGTAGTGGCACAAGTTACTTGCAAATATAATGTTAGGATGATTGATCAGCAGTTTTCCACCGTCTATGAAAATGACGTGAACAAATTGCAGGGTAAAGCAATTGTAAGTAGTGTTGCAACCTCTCCGGTGGTGTTGCGTTGATTGTGTGATTCACCACGAACGGGATGTGCGTGAAGATTAACACCATCATATGTGTAGCGCGAGCAAGCAATAGTAAGAGAGATTGCGAGCATGATCTCTATTGTTGCTTGCTGCCACGGTGCGAAG
>JGI24021J15306_10002446_pt1 | contig 20078 bp, 11 predicted proteins | sample Ectturendosymbi1_FD_15306 | JGI IMG/M metagenome (IMG submission 15306)
CTCGGCCATTCATGGACCGATAGCCGATACCGATACTTCCAAAATTTTTAAATCTTGTTGTCTGCTTCATTATCAAAAATATAATGTATTCTATGCCTTACTTTTTTTCCAAAAGCTTCAAAAATCAGGATTTATGAGCTAAAATGTTTCAAATTGCAGCAATTTCAATATTTTGCCATGGTTTTTACTTAATCTGATTAATGATGATGCTTTTGTTTCGGCTGTGATGGCCGACGCATGCTTCATGGTTCATCTCGTTTACTTGTTTGTGAAAACGCACTTGCTAGCGTTGCTGCAAGATGACTGTCTTTACTTGGTTCGTTATGCTTCCTTGCGCAAGTTGTCTGGATGCGTGAGGAATATAACAGCGTTTTGTCAACTCCTATTGAGGCCGATAAAATCGGCCGTTTTGGCCGATACCGATATACCGGTGAAACCCAAATATCGGCCCGATATATCGCACAGGCCGATACATCGGTCTATCTCTAACCATCATTGCTCAGGTTTAATAAAAAAAAGCTATACGGTCAATTAAGTTAAAACAACTAAACTTTGATGCAGTTGATCTTTGATGGTTCGGTTTCCTTCCTGTTGCCGTTTTCTACGTAGCCATTCGACAACAATTCATTAAAAACTATTTGTTCACAGATGTGAAGAAAGAACAATCGAGAAATGGGATGCGCTGATCGAACGATGGCTTGTCCTCAATGGTGTCGAAGTTGATTCCTGTTTATCATGCGTTTTAACTATCTGATTGTTTGCTGACGTCATCAAGGAAAACAAGCATTGTTCAGTTTAGGTTTAAACCTGCGTTTACAAGAAAGTGAAGCCGTTCTTAAAACTTTATTAATAACATCTACATTAACCAGAACTTCCACAATGATTTGTCGGAACGGGTTGTTCAGTTTTGCATAGTTCTCGTACCCGCTTTTACCCCTGGGAGAGTCCTGGGGACAGCAGTCCCAGGAAATCTACGAATACCTGACGGTGTTCAGCAACCTCTGAAAGCACTGCTGGCTCCACGCTAAGACGAACCAAGCCAGGTGGGCAATGTAATCACCCACCTGGTGCTTGGTGGACATCTGGGTCGCTTGCCCGCGGACGTACCCCGCAGGGCCTGCCTCGCCTCACCTCTCTTGGGGCATTTTGGTCACGTGACCGAAACGTAATAGCTGGAATTTCTCTATTCCGGTAAATGTTTTTTTAATCAGCGTTTTGCAAATTTCGCAGCTTGACACTTCGCAGTTTGTACGCATGAAGTTGTGACGTCTATGAACTCATCTCACGTTGTCGTCAACATCTCGTTGCTATTTTCCTTAAAACGACTCCCACCAGGCCCGCAACCAGAGAGGGGGTCAACCGGACAATTTTCCCCGAAATTTTTGTTTGATTGTTAGGTACAACATCAAGTTACAATCAATTTGTCTCCCCGAAAATGTCCTGGTTGCAGTCCTGATTCTCACTGTATGCGTTTATCCTCCTGTATTTCGTTTTAGTTGTTGTTGCTGCACGCCTACGCCAATATATGCATGTTCCATGTAATTTTCAGCCGCTTTTAGCCGTGATTTTGCAATACCACTTCGAAATAAGTCAATCAGTTCACTTTGCACCCCCCACTGTCATCAACAGAATGCCTATACCAGGGGTTCTTAACCGGGGCGGACGCCCCCACAGAGGGGCGCGAGCCCTTACGCGTCCTACAACATGCTAAGGTCGATCAATGAATCTTCCAATATATACACTTGTTTTTACAGCTTATTTAAAGTCAGGGGGCTTGAAACAAAGGACAATTACGGGAGACAGACGTGGTAGAAAAAAGGTTATAACCAATGGCCTATACCTTTACCTGGGGAATTACGCAAGCATTGCACTGCAAGTAAAAGTACTGCGTGCTCGTCAGACGCTACCTGGGCCATAAAAAAACGTCCCGGCCTCTCGAATTTTGGAAGCTGTTCCGGCTTTTTCAACAAAAGTCGATGTCTCTCCAAAACGAGTTTAAATACTCGTTTCTGTGACTTTCACTTTCGCAGTAAATCCACCATTCTCAGCTGAGAATTTATAAAAGCAGCATTTTTAGATTTTGTCACTTTTTCTGGGATAAGTAGGGTGAACTTCGACCCCGTTTCCTTTTGAATGAGAGAACCAAAATATCGACTTGTTTACTTTCATGTACGTTATGATTTGCTGAACAGAAAAAATCACCTCGGTTTACTTTTAAGTTTGACATTAAACCAATGGTCAGGTTCATTCAGCGGTGTAGTGGAGTGGAAATGGCGTCACCACACCTTTTTGCACTGGTAACGTTACTTGAAACGTCTGGAGCAGCATAAATGAGAAGTTATCTCTTGTGTAGCACCATAGCACGGTTGTGTAATTACTGTTTGTGACATCAATGATGCAACGAATCGATGTCACAAACAGTGGATATTCTTGTTTGTGAATGCTCACTTTAGTCGAAGTATTTGGTGCAGTCTTCCTTATTTGGTGTGGGAACTTTGGTTCATCAGCTTGGAAATTGAATATTCCATTGCTTGGTGTGCCTCAGGTCAAGGAAGAGGTCATTTGGACTGAAATATTTTGTTTTCACAAAAATTTTTTGTTGACGTTCATGGTGCCCATCGGTGATTTGATATTTAAACATCTAAACAGCGTTTTTTTATGTTAAAGTTTTTGTGATCAAAAATCTTATCGCAGCCTACAAATCGTGTCAATTGAATATTGTTACTAGTCTGCAACGCTTTATAATGAATGTGTTGAATTTCTAGTTGAAGCATTGTAATAACGTTTCTGCTGTATTTGTTGTGATGTCATTTCCTCCTGATCTTGACTTCTTGGCCAACCGACGCGTATGTGCTTCGTCATCCCTTCCTGTGCCGATGGTTGGTTTAAACCAGTGGTTCCCAACCTGGGGTTCGCGAACCCCTTGGGGTTCACGAGAATATTTCCAGGGGTACTTGGATGGGAGTTGAGTTTTCATCTATTGCTCTTTTTTAACATTCTATACTGGAGGAAAATGCGTGTCGAATGAAAACTCCGTGTAGCTTTCGCCTGATCTTGCGTTGTTGTGATGCAACAATGCGAAATCCACGCCTTTGCCAGCTACCCTGGGGGCTCGGGTTGATTGTTTTATGACTCAGGGGTACTTAACGGGAAAAAGGTTGAGAACCACCCTTGGTTTAAACCACGGATGGGGAACCTATTTGCCATCACGGGTCGCATGAATTGTGGAATAATTCATGGTCGCAAAAATTAAATCGCTGGCGGGTCGCAAAAATTTAAAGTTTTATCTTAAAATTCTACCTTTAACTTGTACGTCAAAGGGAAAGAAAGACATCTCTTAATCTACTGACGACATATATGCTCGTCAAGGACTTTTGTGTTACGCAGTGTTGTGTTGCAGTCCCGTCGCCACGGGGGCTTAGCCCCCCAAACAAAGCTTTAAGCCCCCCCAAAATTGAAATATGAAACACTACAAATCAGTTGAGTTTTTGTCAATTTTTAGAGTATCAAGCCCCCCCGCACAACCCAAAGCCCCCCTACTGAAAACCTTCTGGCGACGGTTCTGTTGTGTTGTGACTTGGCCACAAAAAATTTTCATGCGGTGCGTATTAAATGTTCACGCCGGCCACAGGTTACCACCCTGGTTTACCGGTTTCACGAAGTGCTGAGCCCATTTGACGATTGTTTTAGATGATATGCTTGTTCCGCGCAAAACTTTGTGGTGTTTTAAATACTTGGGCTCGTTTAAGACTTAATACTTTCCTGTGCTGTATGACTTTGCCTGACAATGAGTTTCCTTGTTCTGATAACCTTTGCAACCACTCGAAATCTCGAAGATTTGTCTGAAGCTGTCGCAGTAAGGTTTGGGGTCTGGGCAAAGAAAGTCCGAAAGACTTGCGATTCAATTACAAACTGCTCTACCCATAAACCTGAAGAATCCTGTGGAAGTCTAGTGTAGATTTATTGCTAGCTCAACAACTACTGCAAATATTTATCATAACATAAAGTAGATCAATGGAAGCTCCGCAGTTTTTTAACGGGATTGAGGAAGATGGCAAACTTAAAAACTCGACGAGCAATCGCGCTACAGAGCTAATCAAGGCCTCATTAGAGCGGATTTTCATGTGCTGTCTTTGAAAGAAACGTCACTTGAGTTTTTAACAGGTCCCAATAATATCCCTGGAACCACCTTGCGACGTCACACTACCCCCAAAATATGCAAATCCGAAAGAACCCATTTTCAAAATCGAAACTCCCATCTTCTATGTCTTCATTGACTCTCTCTATAGGGCTATCTCTGCACATTACACATTTGATCTTTCGTCAACCCTTTGTGATTCAAATATGTTAGAATAAATCAGTTTGTTAAACCTGATGTTTTGATGTTTTCATATTCTCACCAGCATGCAATATTTCCTGCTCTTTGATCTTGTTGGTTTTCCTTTCTTTGCGTTTGCGTTATTTCGTAATTTGAGTCACAAAAAGCGCATGAATAAACCATTTCTAGTCTTTGAAGGTGGACTGACGATGGGCTTCAGCAGCACGCGATATAGGTTTACTTTACACAGTTGATATGGAGAAATTGAAACAACAGACGCGATCCCCTTCTACTGTATGTGCTGTGTTAGCTAAAGGCAACACGGAAATTGCTTCAGTCAAGCCTTTAAATAATAGGGTTGCCAAGCCATTCGTCACAAAACATCTTGCAGTGGACCAAAATATTCACGTTGATTTTTGGCAGCGTTTGGGTTTATACTTGTTCTTTTAAAAACATTGTAGTTTCGCGAGTTAAACATTTCGTGTTCCAAACTTTCAACTTCTGAAGGAAAGCACCGGTACAGCTGGAGGATCTCGCATTTTACTCGAATACCGTATTTATTCAATTGTAAGTCACACAAAATGGTGTTGAAGGATTAATGTAAGTTGATTTGCAAGCTGCACTAAAACGAAGGTTACCTAAGCCTCTGACATACTTTCGGGTAGCCTGCTAGCACGTTTCGCGTTTAATTGGCAACCCTGTTAAAGCGGTAATGATGCTTACACCACTACAACTGCGCTCTGTTCACCATAATCCCTCCTGGGAGTGTGACGGATGTGCATGTGATGCTGAAAAGAATAGAATGCGACAAGAGAGTGTGGTCGACAAAACGTAGCCACAGCAACAACACAAAATTTTTCATAATAGCATAAATAACAATAACATAGTATCCATAACAATAATGGTATCCATATCAACAATACATAATTTTTCATAATAGCATAAATAAAAATAACATAGTATCCATAACAATAACGTAGTATCCATGACATTAGTAAGTTGCTGTCTAAAGCGCTATTCGTGGCGAATTACTTCATATATCAGAATAAAGGGAAAAAACGTTGTCTTGCATTTTACAAAGGCTTTAAAAAAACAAAAATTAAGATGATTGACAAAAGCAAGTTCATCATCAAGATCAATGCCTGAAGTGTGTGCCGGCAGGTGCTCAGTGGTGCAGACACATGGGCTTCAAAAAACCAACGTTAATAAGATGACTTGCTGAGAATGAAATAATTGAATTTGGGAAAACAATGAGCATTAAAGCCTCAAACTACCTAAAGTGAAGCTTCTGTTTGATAAATGACATATGAACAATTGGCTCAACGGAATGAAACGAGTTCTGCAAACAAATTTATAGACCAAAAAGCTAGCAAATTAAAGCAAACAAACAAGGATCGTCCACGAAATCTATGCACATGTCGGATAAGGTGTGAATTTCAACGGCTCATTATTTCAAATTTTTGCTTCCTTCGATAGCAGTAAAGTCAGAAAATGATGGCGTCTGAGTAGCAAGCAGAGGCCTGCACATCTTCGCAAGTCTTCCACAAATCTTCTTTGAAGACCTCAACACTTTCGCGCATACGTCTGGAATAAAAATTAGAACGTCATATACACGAAAAAGCGTCCGGAAAGACAACAAAATTGTGCAACAACCCAGCGGATGTATTTTTAGGATGAAAACGGCAAGCAGTTCGACAATCAAGTTTTCTGCCTAAAACTACGTAGTGCACCTCCTCACAACACTTCAAAGTTGCGCTGTCTCCTTTTTTAGTGGCAAATCTATGTGAATTAATATGCGTTTACAGCAAACATTTAATACACAATGTTCCATGAGGATGCTCTAACGCTTTTATTGTACCATCAACTGATACAATGTTGCATTCTTGGCAAAGTCTGAAAGCCTTCTCAGCGTATTGCTCAACCAAATTGGAGGCGAAAAGTGGGGCGAAGCATGACTGTTTGTTGCTAAGTAACGCGACAAAGTAAGTTGACAGCGTCGGATAAGAGAAATAGGAAAATGTACACTTCACGCGCATACTCAAACGTGAAGTAACTGGGAAATTTTGGTCCTGACTGCCACAATAGGGACACCTTGCTACCAGGCAAAGTTTCAAATGCAAAGATACATGTTTGTTGCTTACTAGAAGACACAGCGTGGCTTCCACAACAACATTGAAGAATAAAGAATGGTGCTTTGTCGCATAAGAATAGTCTTCATCCTTTACAATGTGTCACCACCATGGCTAACGAATGCAGCCAGTAGTAATAGGAGAGCATCAAACGCAATATTGTACGGATTTCAGAAGAGCAGCCAGTGGGACTAGGGTTTCCCCAGCCTCCCCACCCCTAACCCATATTTTGATTTTTTTGATATTTGTGCGTTTTGGTAATATTTTTTTCCTCATTGATTTAATATTTTAGAGATGAACTGCCCCACCTGTCACTGGATGCAAAAAGGCGTGTTTTCATCAATTATGAAATACGCCACAGGCACTGGCATCGATTTCGTCACTGGAAATTCATCACATAAGATGATACAACATTTTACGTGATATTTATCATATTTGTTCATCCATTTTCGTAGTTCAGCCTTTTTACATTTTCGAGCTTGTGCAGCAAGCACTGATGTGCTTAGGCATGTCATGCTTTAATCTGATAAACAAACATTCACCTCACTGACTGACTTGCGCCTGCCGCAATTTCGTCACCTGTTCATTTATTTGTCTTTGAGTTTGATTACTCATAGAGTGTTGCAGCCACAACTATGAGTCGGGTTGATCCAATCGAAAGAGAGTCGAACGGACAATCTTTGGCATAACAGCAACAGAGAATCCCCATTTCGACTAGGTTCTCTTCTATAGTTGCTACCAATTCACGGTTAGGCTTATATGTGACATAATAAGTGATCACGTTGCCACATTACTTCCCTATTTCACAAGGTGAAGGCGGCGACATTCAACAGAGGATTGCATCCGCCGACACGTTGGGAGCCATTTGTTGCAGCCATAATCCTGCGTTGCCCTGAGCCAACCAAAGAAAGAGTCGGTCGAACTGACGATCCTCAGCACAATAACAATTGAGATTACCCAATTGACTAGATTCAACTCTACTGCTGCTGCGAATTCAACGTTACGTGATTATGTGGCGTAATCGCGTCGCCGTAGGGGATTAGGCTAAAAACATGTGACAGAAATTTGGATTTAAACAAGACTTGGTTTTCTTGTTTGCATTGTATTTTGCAATATAAATTTTAGATTTGATTTGAATTTAAAAAACTTAAATCACTTTACTGCTATCTGAAAAAGACTCAAATTAACAGTATGAGGCCCACTGCCATTATCATGATATGCAAGTGCTACACTACGATAAGGTGTCACTATATTGTGCCCTGCTGGCCCATCACTGAAAAGCAAAGTCTCAGGTCTACCTCTGTGCAAGTTGGGGACACTTGATCCTTTAAAGCTAGCATAGAAGGACTAAACAGGCAAAACAGAAAATTTGCACCAATCTTGAACATCACTGAAGCAAAAAATGCTCATTTCGTTCTATGCAAACGAACTGGGTTTGCCCATCAGAGTCTCAGAGATTTTGTAAAAATGACTCTGACTCAAGTCTCGAGTCATTAATTGTGGCTCGAGACGAATCGGGTCACCATCTTTCTAAACGTGACTCGGGTCGAGTCTGAGTCACCAAAAATCGTGACTCGAGCCACGCTATCACTGCGCAACGACAATAGAAAATGCAGCCCCACATAATTTCTTACCCTCCAATCACATATAAGGCGTCAAAAGCAACGCAAGCTACATGAGCATAACGTGGTGCATTCATTGATTGAATAACTGTCCAGGTGTCATCCACAGCACTAAATTTTTCAACTTTATCAATAGGATTGGAGTAATCAATGCAGCCACCTGAAAAAATGACAAGTTGTTTACAAAATCAATTACTGGCACACACGTTTGGTGAAATCGAACATGACAACCAGTGTATTTGTTTGAGACTCAAAAAATTTTTGATCAACACTTTTAAAAAATAAGATAAGGTGTATATTAACCTTATTAGGTTGTGTGTTTGCGCGCTGCAGGTGTTTGGTAAAATCTTCAGTCTATTTTGGGCGATGTGTACCGCCTCAGAAAGGCTGAATGATATGAATGTTTAACATTGTGTGCATCTTTGTCTTTTTTACTTAAATAACTGTAGCAAATTTCTATACGAAAGGAAATTACTTTTTACCTTTAACTTTCAAAGTCTTACAGGTTTGTTTATTAAACCACCACATTCCGTATTTTTGGGATGTGTTTTGCTCTAGGATACGTACAAGTTCATCAAAACATCGGTTTTGTTAAGTGAACGAATGTGTCAAAGAAATAAAATGATGCTAAAATGAGCTAATGACTGCTTTTTAAATGAATTGTTACCTGTTCAACCTAAACAAAATTTAAAACCCACAATTATTTACGATTTACCTAAAATTGGAAAGACACCTTTTTTAAACTTAACCTTACCAAATACAGAATTGTTTTTGGTCTTTACTAAACTGACCATGGATTTTCACATTCACGCTTTCGGCGCCATTTCATCCCACTATTTGTGCATCATCAAGTTTAGTTTTATGAAACAAAAACAATTTAGAGTTACGTTAGCAAGAACAACTAATTCCTGATTTTAAATTTGTAACACTGCGTGGTGCACTAACTCGACTGGAATCAATAAAGGGAAACAAATCCTGCAGTGAAAACAAATAATTAACCATGCAGGTAATGTATCAAAATTGTACCTGTTGCATAAATGAAGTTCTTAAAAACTGTTCCTGCCAAAGCAAATCGTGCAACTGACATCGATGAGGCCTTCTTCCATTTCCTATTCAACAGCTCATAATACTCAGTTGATCTCAATGCTCCTTTGATATTTTTTCCACCAAAACACCAAAGCACGCCTGCCATCAGTAAACACTCAATCGGTGTAAATGTGGTAAATCAGGTCACTCTGCATCAGCAGGTCAAGAGCTCGTCGCTTAACAGCAGAGCTTTTTCAACATGCCTAGTTGAACCATGATTTTAAATAAAGAAATCATCTTAAGTTTCGCTTGTACCCACGCTTACCAAACGCCAATCTTCCTAGTTCTTAGTTTGGATTTTTGAGAGAGAGGTTGAATGCATAAGTGTTAAAGCCTCTCTCTTCCGCGCGTTTAGGTAATTAGCTAGTTTACATCGCTCTAAGCAGAGAAAAAGTGGTTGCACAGCATCTCTTGTAATATATTTTGAACGGGGAAAAAGATTTTAATTGGATACCTCATAAAAATCAAATTTGTGCTGCGTAATACCCGCCGCAATTTTCCTAAATGTAGGCACGGTCCTTATTTACGCGCGCGACTGGCGGTGCGCGATGTTATTGATAAAATATGTGCGTTACGTCGTAGTAGCTGCCCAAATGATACGGTTGGACAAACCGGTCGCGCCACTTGCTCAGTTACTTTTGCGATATTAGGGGTTACCACAGAAAGGCGTTGCAGTGGGCACATTTTTGTAAGACAGGGGCGGCCAAACTTTTTGACCCGAGGGCCGAATTTGCGACTGCCTGGCTGCTGGAGGGCCAGATACAGTGCAATGTACGTAATCTATGCAAAAATAGGTTGTTAAAATATATTGTAGTACAATAATAATAATAAAATCATACCATTTTGTTGACACTTCTATAGCTCTGCTTGTAGCTAAATGCTGCTGTGACAGACAAGTCAAGGGACAGGAACCATCCAATGCTGTTGCACTGCTGTCCACAGTCAGAAACGTGGTGCTTGATTAAATATGCAAGGTATGTGATGGGCCGGATAAAACTGGTCGGCTTGCCGGATGCGGCCCGCGGGCCGTAGTTTAGCCACCCCTAGAAGGGAAGCCTTGCATTGTGTCTGCTCCAAGCGCAGACATGCAGCTGTCATTATTCAACGAATACACCCTGCATACCATTTAGTACCACCATGCCGTGCCTTTCCCGCGGTTTTCGCATGCTGTGAAGTTTAGTCCATTTATTTGATTTGCAGTCGTACTTGAAACATTCATCATGTACTTTTCCGCTTCTGCCTTTTCCACCAGTGACGTAAATGGAACCTGAACCGATTGAAAATACGCATCAATGTGTGGTGATTCACCACGCAGTCGTCGGTTCGACTCTCTCTTTAGTTAGGAGGCTCAACGCGACGCAGCGTTGTGGCTGCAACAAATGAAGGTTTTCAAAGCGTTTCCTGGAAGTGCTATAGTTGCAGTAGAAAATTTTAAGTCTTCATTCAAATATTTAAAAATTGATAAATTTTCTTCACGAAATGAGGATCAGAATGCCATTTGTATCAATCCAGTACTTTCTTCTGTGTCCACTGTCTTGTGACTCACATTGCACAGCATCAAAAATTATTAAACCGAGGATATGGAATGGCGTGTGTTTCATTTTCGGATAATCGAAGTACATAAAGACAACAAGCAACAGGAACTAGTCCAGGGATGAAAAGAAAACGAAGCGTGCTTTGCGTACGTACCATTTAGCACAGCACATGCAGCGAAAGCACGAGCTTTTGGCATGGGTGAGGTGGGTGACCAGTTTGATGAAGGATCTTCACAGTCCAACACAACAACGGAATCATGAGCAGAATCATCATCATTGCCGTTGAATCCCCCCATCACATACACCTTGTTTTCAAACTTTGCGGCAACTGCTCCCACTCTGTCAACTTGAAAATTCTGAAGGTGCATACCGTAGATTAATCGTAGTGTCAGTGCTACAGAACAATGAGTTTTTCCGCATGATGATACTGATCCGTATTTCGTAATTTTGAATGAAACATATCTTATTTGCAAGAACTGTAATTGTTTTTAAGGAATTTGTCTTTAACCTTGGTTGGAGCACAAAGCTTTTCACTAGTACTATTGAAACAACTTATTGTTTACAAAAAAACGTAGTTCGATTGCATCCAAAACAGATTTTTAATGAATAGTACGTGGATTATGCAGTGCAAACTGGCACTGCAGTTGAGGGCAAATCATTGTAATAGAAACAACTATCTTAGAATAGCGTACAATATTAAGGCACTATACAAACGCCATTGAATATGAGAAACAGCAAGATCCTTCAAGGAACGGAAAGCCACAGTACTTCCAGGGACTTTGTTCAGCCATAACTCGGCAGCAGATTGAGATAGAGAGGTGATCAACCCTCTAAAGATGCGAAATGTCTTCTAGTTTCGAGTAAAAACGTTGTGATGTTTTGTATTTGAGATTTATTGTGGGTGAAGTCAGAATAAAGGTAGGCTTAGTCTTTTTGGTCCATGCCAATGGGCCCTGGGCCCCAAAACCAGGAGCCAATTTTTTGTCTCTGCTCTTAATTAAAACTAATTAAAACTTTTCTTTCAAAAGTTGCGGCCAAAAAACACATTTTTGCAAATTAAAAAAAATTACTTTATGCAAAAATTGGCTTTTGGCCATAACTTTTGAACCTCAAATGCTAGATAGTCAACCAAGGCTCTAAAGATGCGAATTTTAGCCTAATTTCAAGTATAAAAAAACAGAGACAAAAATGGCACTTGAGGTTGGGGCCGAGGGCCCATTGGCATGAACCAAAAGAGCCTTAACTTACCCCAATTTCGACGTCACCCACAAAAAATCTCAAATTCAAAACTTCCCAATATATTTTAGTTGAAACTACAGGAATTGGTCGTTAAATCAGGAATTGGTTGTTCTTGTTAACGGAACTTGAAATTGTTTTTGTTTCATAAAACGAAACTTGATGATGCACAACTAGTGGGATGAAAAGGCGTCGAAAGCGTAAATTTGAATATCCCTGTAGAAAGTTTTCCGCGTCTTTATAGAGTTTGTTCAGCTTTATCTGCTGCCGAGTTATGGCTCTATCTGTTGCTGAGTTATGGCTGAACAAGGTCACTGGCAATATGGTGGCTTTGCGGCTCTTAAAGGGTACACCCTGACAAACAGAGATTCACTTGACAAGAATCAATAAAATACAAATTAAAAAATTAACAGCGTCATTTTCTTTATGAGAAAATATCAACCTACATCGGTGACTGTTGAGCTTGATAATCTATGAAAACTTTCAGCTGATACTTCATGATCTCTATACATTGCGTACATCACTGCTAAGAACAAAACTTTTTATGTTTGTACAAGGATGCGTGTTCAGCGATCCGCCAATAATCAGCGAAACGTACTTGTCACGCACTAATTTGATGGTATCAGCGAAATCAAGCAGAGACGGACGCCGCAGACCACTCGTGACACTCCCGAATGGAGTACCACAAAGAAATGTATCAAAACTGAACTAATTAGGTGGTAATATTAATGGTTTCCAATCGGTGTGCTACATATGCAGTACTCACAGGTGCCACGAGCTGTTCATATTCTATTGAACATGCGTGAGTTTCTTAGTAAATTTAAGTGGGCTCGCCGCTGCGTTCTGAAAAATACTGTATATTCCTTTCATGTTGGGTGCTTAATAAGGTTGGGAAGCACTGGTACATTTCAGCCAAAGCACACTAACACCACTGGCCAGGGCAGCAACCAGGAACGGGCAAACCGGGCAACTGTCCCCCCGAAGATTTTTCAAACATGATGGCGTTGAAGTGCTGCACACAAAAGCTATTTCTTGAGACTGCGTTACTTCTACGTGAACTTCTCAAGACAACTTTTTCGCATATGTTTGTGCTGCGTCATGTAGGGTAAAGCAATTAGCCAATCAAATGTAGCCTACCACGCTTCTGAAACCTCCAAACACAGAACCGGAGACAAGTTTTGAGGTGGTAGTTGTGGAGTGAAACCATCCGTTTCGTGAAAGTGTGGTTGTGGTTGTGAATTTGACCCCACAGCGCAGGAACCCACAGGCTACCAATCGAGGCTACTGCTACAGCGTGGTTTTCAGTCAACATTGTTATGTTTCGCACTGAAGCATATGTCAACATTACTTGGTATGGCGAGCTCGAGCAAGCAGTCTTGTAGGACAGGAAAATGCAGCCTTACTCTTAAACAATGAATAAGTGATTTATACAATAGGAAGTGAAGCTGATGTTGAGCAAGCTGTTGAAATTGTACCAGATACGCAAATCGCACAAAAGGGGTTTTCGAAGTGGGACACTGGCTTGATTTCTGGAAGGAAAACAAGCAACAATGAGAAATATATGCTCTTTTAACTTCTAGGTGGCAGCCGGGTAAGAACTACCTATTTCCAAGCGTAGTCCAGGGAAAACAAAGAGGTACATCAGGAAGGATTACTTAGATATCCATGATTAAGTTGGAGTCATAAAAGTGAAAGAGCTTTCTGTGTGCACTTCGTCTTATTTTCTGAAAGTCAATGTACTGGTAAAGGAAAACATGTTGCTACAGGAATTTTGGTAAAGAACCTTTGTTCAAATGCAAAAATCTTAAGGAAATTCGCACAAGCCACTATGCTACAAATTACCACAAGCACGCAGTGTGTCAAGCGGACAACTTTTTGAATAATGACGAGGGAAAAAATGTGAACGTTGTGGTGCAAATGAACTCTGGCTGGAAGAAACAAGTGGAAGAGAATCGCAGGCGTCTCATTCCAATTATACAAACTATTCATTTCTGTGGTAAGCAAGGCATAGCACTGCGAAGAACGCAAGACTTCGGTACGCTGTCGTTGGAAGAGCCCGATTTTAACGACGGAAATTTTTGCGCTTCTCTTCGACTACGTTTTGTAAGCAGGTGGTGCTACTCGTGAATGGTTTTTATAAAGCAGCTGATACAATGACCATTACTTGAGCTGGAAAATGCAAATTGAAATTATTGATGCTACTGGAAAGTTGATGAGACATGATAGCGTACAGGATGGTAATTCATCATGATTTTTCAGTGTTTTCTGTGATGGTAAGACAGATACAGCAGTCAAAGAGCAAATATCCATTGTCCTTTGTCCCACGATTTGTAAAAACGAGGAAATCCATTCAGTTTTCGTGGGTTTTACAGAGTTGCAAGGCACTACGGGTGAAGCAATTGCAACAAAAATGTTGAATTTGCTGTCGTGACATGGATGAGATCTTCATAAAATGCGAGGTCAAGGTTATGATGGCTGTGCAGCAGTGAAAGGGCACATTAATGGTGTACGTACAAACACTTGTTACAAGGCAGTACCCAACCGCTGTGTACACGCATTTTGCATCGCACGTGCTTAATCTCGTTATTGCTAAAGCTGCCATAGCGTCTGATATCGCCAACTGTGTGAATACTGTTGCAGATTTGACAAACTTTATAAGGGTTTCTGTAAAACGTATGCAATTTTGCAGCAGAGTTTTGGCACCAGCGGTAATGGGAGGAAAAGAAAAACACTTACAAGCTTTTGTGAAACTCGGCGGGTAGAATGCCACGATTCCCTAAATAACTTTTTAGAGATGTTTCCTACCACATTCAACACGCTTGAGCTTATGACAGAGTGGTCAGATGATTCAGCTGCTTCCAAAACATCTCAGTATTTTTATGCTGTGCCTTCTCCGAAATTTATTATTTTTTGTGCGTTTGTGCCAGATTTTCAACACTATTTTTGCCAATTTCAAAAGCCTAACAAAGTCCACAACAAGATCTAATGAAGTGTGCGAATGAAATAAGCTCTGTCCAACCGATTTTAGGTGACTATAGAGAAAATGCTTGTGAGGATTTTAAGAAAATATTCGAGACGACAGAAAAGCTGTCTGGTTTTCCTTTACCAGTGCCGAGAAAAGTTAGGCGCCAAATACCGAGAGGAAACTACGAAACAAACGATGTTGAAACATATTACCAGCAAGCTGTGGCTATATATGTAGCCTATGCTGATGGTCTAATTCAAGAGCTGAATGGAAGGTTTAACGAGCATTTCAAAACAGCTGCCAACCGCCAGCAAGTACCACGCAACCGCTGAATCACGGTAGTTTGAACCTTGAACCACACTCCTGATCGATCTTGATTATCATTGGCTGAAGCCAGAGCCTGACCATCCTCGTCAGATTAATTTCTTCTGCAATTTATCATTTGTGATTTAATGATCTTGTTCTTTTTTCGGTTTTAGTTACTGGTATTTTTTTTCATTTTTTTCATACTTAAATTTTTCATACTTAAATCTGGATGATTGGCACAGTGACGTAGCCAGTTCAAAAATTTTTTTTGGGACCAAACCTTTTTACTTTAAACTAGCAACAGTAGTTTGCTTGTGACATCGCCTCTCAAAAACACAAATGACAAGATGTGCTAGATATTTTGTGGATCATAGCCCCCTTGGCCCCACTGGATACTCCTGTGGACTGGCATGCTGCAGCCCTGTTCCATCCTTCACGTATTGATAATTAAATCTTCAATGATTTGGTCTGTATGAATGTTGTTCTCTGTGTTATTTGTGTAATGTGTCATCTATTTTTCTGTTTTTTTTATATTAACTGATGTCTAAGATTGATGGATTTCTTGGTTTTACATCTGAAAACTTCAAAAAAGCTACTGCTAAACATTAACAAAAAGCTTTTGGTAAAACAGTATGTGGGATTGGCAATAATCGTGAAGGAGCTTACACTTTACTGAATTTATTATCATTTCCTCTCTTTTAACTGGTAATCGGTGAGCTGATTATAGCAAAAAGGTGACATCATGGTTGACTGCACATCAATAACGTCATAATCGTCGCCAAAAACAACTTCTGCTCTTCCCCCAAAAATTTATAGATGGTTGCGGCCCTGCCACTGGCCAAGGGATGATGCGCTGCTTCAGTTCCGAAAAAGACTGCAAATGCGTGTTTCCGTTCCAGTGGGACCTTGACTAATTTCATATTTGCTTGTTGGATACAACAAACGACTGTTGTACGTTTCAGCGCGTTCGCAAAGAATACTACATTATGCATTGATTTATCAAAATCTTGTACCGTCCGAAATTTGCACACATAAAATGGCAAACAGTAAGTGCGCTTTTTTTCAAAAGGAAATTAAAACCCTGGAATTTCTATTCTAACTTGGCTAAAAAGAAAAACCAACCGGAAAGAATCGGGTTTCATTCGTCACCAGATTCACGCCACTGCACTTCCGTACAGACATTTCCCCTCCAACCACCATAATCACCGCTGAAGGCAGCGGAGGTCTGAAAGTCTGGAGGCTTGAGGTTTCAGTCTCTGACACTGGTGTTAGTGCTACAAAGACAAAAGGGATAAACATATACACTGTCTCCAACAAAATCTAAATGTACATTTTGCGCACGTTACAAGATTAGATTGATATTGCGGCTTTCAACGAATTCGTTTTTACCACTCACTGTTTGCAGTATTAATTGTGTAGTGCACGTTTTCATAAAACATGATGAATAATGCTTAAATAGATTTACCTCGACATGGAATAAAAAGAATAAAGCAAAAAATATGGAAAACAACTATATTATATAAGAAGCGTTTTTGCAGCCAGTGAATTGCCAAAATGAATTATGGCATTTGCTATCTCATTCTGCTTGGTGTGGTCCTGTCAACAAGTCATCAGCAAAGAAACCATTAGCCCTGAAACGTAAAAATTAGGTCTTTTCTAAACCAGCCTAAAATTCCTGGGAAGAAGGAACTTACCACAATTTTTCAAAAACAAGTGATCTTCTAAGGAATTTCGTGTGTTTTTCATACCAACCTGCACCTTAGTTATAACTAATATATGCCTGCACCATGTACCTGCGCAAGCACTGACGAAGTAACCTAATTCGTGGTGTACAGACAGGGAAAATTGTCAAATATAAACATCTTGAAATTGTAATCTTTTGAAGATGCAGATGAACAACCTCGCAATTCATTTAAGCACAACAAAGTCCTATAATTATTTTGTAATCATTTTCCTTGAATTATCGCAAACTTGGATACTTCCACTTAATTTCTGAACAATGCTTCATTGCGCTTTATCTGACGTTACAAACAGAACTGCGGCACTTGCTTTCGTAGAAAAAAAGGCACAATTGCATGAAATGTTGAGCTTGATATTAGACACTATAGTTGATAATGTGGAATCGAAACCATCCTCAGCTGTTTGTCGTAGTTTTGATGTCTTCGTGAAAACAAAAGCAGGTACGTATCCAGCTGTGTTCAAACTTACGTTCTTTTATAGTCTCTTTCCAATTTTAATGCAAAATTTTTCAGAGTAAAACAACTTGTTTCATTGGAATAAACTTGACATAAAAGTATTTTCCTATATATTTGCACAAATGTTAATCAATCAAAATTTATTTCACGTTTACTACCTTTACAGCATTGAACGTCTGGGTTGTTAATTTGAGTTTCGTTAGGTACAATAACATTTTCGGTATTTTTAAGAACTCAAATAACATAAAAGTAATGTTAATTTTTTTTCAAACCATACATTGCTGTTTTTAAAAACCTAGAAAAAATCGGAATTTTCGTACTCTTTATTATTCGTAAATAGAGTTAAACTGTGGTTTGGCTCATATTTCTCGAACGAAAGCATTGTTTTATTTCTAGACCAGTGGTAAACCTTCAAACAGTTTAAAACGTTTTCACTTCGAACCTTACGTTCAGAAACGTTCCCTCTCTAATTTTATGCACACAGGTGATTTTCATACATCACCTTTACCTATAAAATACAATCACCAAACAACAAATCTTCACGCACAAGCTTCGTTACGTAAGCAAACCGCACAATGAATATTGTTAGGATGAAGAGATTCTTCAACTGATGGCGAAGATGTTAAATCTCAGAAATAAATCAAGTTGAATGAAAATTGCAAAGCAATTTTTCTGATTGCAAAGCAAGTTAACATAAAACCTAGTAGTGTTTCAGAAGGACCACATGCAGCAACTGTCTGACTGTGCCGACGAAAAAAATTTGTAACTCTGCCATTACCTGAGTCGCATGAAAAAGAAAATGCAGATGAAGAAGAGAGCAATTGATGCCTCTGGTGGTGGAGATTTTCTTTTTCTGCAAAAGCAAAATAAGTATAGACGATAAAGACAAATGCACGTTTACAGGGTTAATCGATAACAAACTTCCATTGATTTTGAAATAAAATTTTTTTTGAAATAAAAAAAATAAAAAGTATGATGGCCTCTTTGGGTCATATAAAATTGTTTTGGATTTAAAATAAACGCTGCACAAGTGATTTTTTCACAAATAATTTTAGTTTTGAGAAGAAGTATTATAACTGACTATTGAAACTATACTTGGAAGGTCAACTTGTTTCTTGAGCATCAGTATCAACCTGTCCCTTCCTTTCTATTAATTCTCACCAACTTCCGTATCATTCTCACCAACTTCCACACAGAGCTTAAACCTCAGGTAAAAGTCAGCCATGATATGAATTCTCCAGCATTTACAGTGTGCACAACGTTTGATTAATCATGGACAATTGGCAAACTACTGTATACCGCTTTAATTAGGTTCAACTAAAAGTTGAAGTTGGATAGATTCCTTAAACAGCTTTGTTGATTTGCACTGAAGGATTTGTTTGGCTCAAACATCAAAAGCTTGATAAACCTGAAAAAGTTTGATTCAATGTTTGGATTGGTGGAGGCAATTGCCCCCATTTCCACCCTCTGTCTACGCGCCTGCCTCCACGTATATTGTGCATTCCAGGAGTTCTCGAAACAAAGACGATGCACTGTCCGCAAAAGTGTTTTTTACATCTTTGTCCGGCAGGGCCTCCCACATTTTCGGTAGGGTCTCCTGGCCCTGTACGTTGTGAAGGCCTTCATGGCTAATGCAGATGCTGTTGCAGACCAGCAGGTGGTCATTGCTTGACATTTCTGCACTCCTTTTATTTAACACGAACATCCAACACTGAATGGAACAAGTCAGCTGAAACTATGCAGAAATCAACGAGTGACCGTTGGCCCAGAGATTCTCTAGACCAGGTGTACGTGTGCACATCTCTGTGTTGGAAGAAAGTGTTGATGATGCATGCGTTGTTACAGCACATTGGCAGCAGTAGTCTTCCGGTGTCAAGCGAAATTTCTGACTTGCGAAATTTCTCACTTCACGACTTGTGCGCATGCACAAAGCAATATTCTACATATCAAATACACTGAGAAAACTGATTATTAGGGCTTAGGGATTCGTGTTTACGTTAGTGTGTCGGGTTAGGGTTTGGGTTAGGGTGAGAAAAAGAAAAATCATTGAGGTAAAAGGATAAGACCAAAATTTTCCAGTGGCTAAGGTTATTCCTATACTATAGCTTGTTGTGGGTACCTGACATCTAACCAGAATGTTTTAATTTACACAACACACATCAAAAAAGTCATTGCCAAACTTAATTTATTTATTCTGAGAAGTAAAATAACTGAGAAACAATGACAGGTCAGAAATTTCGCTTGACACCGGTATTGTTAACGTCAGCGTCACTATGTCGGCCAATAACACCCTTTCCTAGACCGGCACCGTTCACAACGTGTGCATTGAAGTATCCCGAAATGACCGTGGATTCGTTAGTTTTAATCGTTCGCTGGGCATAGCTAATTTATTACACGAATTTCACGCACAGTGCACTTCTGCTTGGACCGTATGTCTGTATCAAACATAGGGAACGACCCAACAATTTTAACCTCAACATGCACACCCTTCCTCCTCGTTGACAGGCGCGGACACAGGGGGATGCAGGGGATGCATCCCCCCACCAGACCTAAACAGATGTTGACATGACACTTGATTTCATTAGAAATCATCGCCAAAATACTTTTGTACTGCACATTACTCGCTAAAGATGCTAAAATTTAACTTATGCTAACAATTAGTCAAAAACGCTTCTTCGTTTCATTA
>JGI24021J15306_10002448_pt1 | contig 20074 bp, 10 predicted proteins | sample Ectturendosymbi1_FD_15306 | JGI IMG/M metagenome (IMG submission 15306)
AATTATCTCAAAGTCTTGTATTTTTACACATTTGCTTGTCAGAAGTGGATGGGCCTGTGCCTACCCGGCCCCCGGGTTCCTCCATCTATGACTGCTACCCAGTTGCGTAATCTCGTCAAGATCACCATGGTTCGCAAAGCAACTAGTTACGAACCTTAGTGACGTTTCAAGGCGGAACTTCTGTCTCCACAGGCAGCGCCCGCATGCGTTTTTTCTTACGGCTGCGTCACAATGCTTTCAGTTAGCCACGGTTGCAAACTTTCCGACTTCGCTCTCACTCTATAGTTGCGTCACAATAGGACGGAAATCCAGCGTTCACAGTGCGTGCTGTACGTTACTGCGCATGCTTTCAAAGCAGCTATGAATCTGATGTTCAGCAAAATTTTGGAGTTTTGATGGTTTGCCAAACTTAATGTTGAAGTGGATTTGATGTGGTTCTGAAGGTAGTTATGATGATTTTTATTTGAAGGTAGTTACGATGATTTATACTTGAGAAAGCAAGGCGCAACTTTGGCCAATTTTATTCTGTGTTATCAGAGGACATTTTGCCTAGTGTTTGCACTTTCTTTTACTAGTTGCTACAATTCGAATGTATTACTGCAGTTTGGAACATTGGCGTAGCCAGGGAAGGGCCAAAGGGGTCATGGCCCATCAAATGAAGCAAATATGACGTCAGTTTATGAATATTTCTTTAATTTCATGAGGGAAACGAGGACATGCCCACGGACCCCCTATACTTTTCCTAAAGTTGATTTGTGACGTCACACGATTGTAGCGAAGCTCTGCCCCCCACACGGAAACTTTCTGCGTACGTCACTGATCGCCATATATTCATTGTTTGCTTTCTGTCATTATTTCACTTAAGATTCTCGGGGTCCACCTCGCTCAATTTTTTTTCTAAACATATATCATGCCTTGTTCTTCCACATGTCGCACTCGCACGCACTATGGTTGTGTTCATTTGATTCTAATTTTGTTTGTCTTGAACAGTGAAGGCTAAATGTTTTGAGTTTTTTTAAACCCCAGCAGGACCACATTGATGTGTAACTCAGAACATTGGCACCCGCAGAAACTTAACTCTAGCAAAATCGAAAATTGGCCCTCGCTCATGGTTTCAGCAGACAGGTATCTGTCACCAATGTTTGGTTATTTCGAAGAGACTATGAAAGGTGATGTTTACAAAGGCGCAAATGCTATCTGTAACACTTGTTTATGCAACTCTTCATTTACCCTGGGGGATTACGACCGAACCATGCCCGGCTTTCGGATTCCCATGACCGACAACCTAAATTTGATCAGACTGGTATTTCTCCCTCACATAAAGTTTGAACGTATGGGCGTCTGGGATGTGATTGACAGAAAAACTGCAACGTGTACAAATAAATGGTTAAACCAGGTTTGGAGAAACTGCGGCACGCGGGTCAAATGCGGCCCGCGTTAACATTCAGAATGGCCCGCAGCAGAATTTTCGTTACCGAAATTAGAACATAACATCGCATCAACACGAAACTCCATGAGAAGTAGATACTTAGTACGTCAGAGGAGGTCTCTCTCGCTCCTCACAGTTTCTTTCCTTATTTATCTTAAGACAAAGGTAAGATAATCTATTATTTTTCGCGACCAGCTAGCGATATTCCGCGATATCGGCGGCCCTTGATAGTAACTAGCTTCATGCCTAGGTAATAATGGAAGATCCCTTCCAGAAGGGATCCAGTAGGGTTTAAAATCAGAGTTTCGGAAACGTGTTTTTCCTACAAGAACACTTGACCAGCTGCATCTGGTTTGCGTTTGCCACAGGATTTTAATGATTTTTCCGTTTGATAAAATACGTTCTGCCCCCGGTAGTTTCGTCAGTAAACTGATAACTTGCAACCCTTCGCTTTATGCAAGGAATGTTCATTCGTTGTTATGCCAATCTAGGTTATTGTCATGAACTTATTCCTTGACTTTGAGAAATGAAATCGTTGTACGTTTGCAATATTAATTTTCAAGAAAAAACGCATGAATTTCCTCGTAGTGTTTGTTCAAAACTACTGTACTTGTGAAAAACCGATTACTTTACAGAACATTGCAAACTGTTTTTTAGGCGCATTTGAATATTATTATGTTCTCTGCGCATTGCTTTGATACTTCCACTTGACGTTAAATGCGAACTAACCAAAAACGTGACGGGCTACGCAACATTTGCCAGGGCTTTCCAAACATTGGTCATGGTTGACTGAGTTTTCATAACGTTCCACTCGATTAGCTTCAACTTGACAGCATGATCTAATAGATGTATTTAGAAGCAGCAGGCAGGGATAAAGACGGTTAACAGCACATAGCGCACTGCAGGTCTCGAAAGATGCCGACGTGAAGACCGTCGTTGTATAAATCTTGTAGGCCGTGATCCGCGTTGCCTTGAACAGCGAGCGCAAGTCTGCGGTGTTGGTGATGTCGCGGGTCAAGTTTACAGGCAGCGGAGCCACAACAAACATGCGGTGAAAGATGGGATTTTTTTGCAGTCGAACGTACACTTTAGCGGCAGTGTCAAAGTCAGCGCGAAAATTAGCTGCAGGTCCGCCGATTACTGCAAGGAGTTTGCGATCATGAGTTGTGCAGAGGTTTTATGTCGAATGAGGTTGCACGCTTAGCTCTACTCGTGAAGCGCTTGGATCGCTTAATGGAGCGTGCTGTTTTGTGGCTTTATGTATGCTCTACATAGCTCTGCAATCTTTTCAATGATGGGTTTGATACGTAGGCCTAAACCCTCGTTTAAAGCGAAGGTAGAAGGCGGTCTGCAGAAAACTAAATGCATTTTAATTAATTCATCTCACGTCTTCATTGCCTTCATAACTTTTGAAAGGATGTTCATGATTGTGGAAGCAACGTTCACGTAAAGATATAAATAGCTGGTGTCAATCATAGTAAAAAAAACAAATAACATGGTTTCAACTTGCTATTAGCTTTTTAGTTTAGTGCTGAATTTCTTTGTTTATCTTTTTGTAAAACGTCATCATGAGCTAATTGTTCACTCTGTAACCAATTTTAGCGCACAGCAGTGATGTGTAGCTTCATATACAGTTTTAGGAAAGTTTCGACCCACGTGTGTTATGATTACGTCACAATACTTTTATTGTTCTGTTGTGATTGAGATCAAAAGATATACCTCTCAACAAACCCAATAAGAACGTGAACCAAGTAAAACGACAGTTTTTCATCTCCGCAAACGTGCAATTTTTTCAAGTTTCGTTTATTTCATTTTTCAGACTTTTCGGTATGCTTTGACCTTTCACCTTGTCTTCAGCCCGTTTTGGTTGCTCAAAAATGTGGTTTGATTGCGGCTTAACAAAAATGGTTCGTGCTGTTCTCAACTGGTGTTGACGCATTTTAGGTTTGAAAATGAAGCATTGCTCTCCAAAATCTAAGCAAACTTGTCAGAGCTCCGATAACCTTTTCCTAGTTTAAGGTTACAACTTTGAAAATATTTTTAGTTCGTTTTTTTATCTTTTGGAAAGTTATTTTCTTGCGGCACATCAAATTGCCACTGTAAACAAAATTCGCGAGGTACACAATCTTACAGAGGGTAATTTTGTTCCCCTCCACTACGAAGCTTAAAACCAAACAACAATGATGTCTGGTGGTCATATTGGTACGTGTACGTGGGAGGAAATGGTTTTTCGTTCAGCTTGTTGTAAATCGATCGCTTTAAGCAAGTGATTTTCGCCGAAGATTTGCCAAACTCAGCGTGTATCACTGAGCAAGCGATCAGGCCCAAAGTACGACGATCAGCATTGAGTTCCGGTCATCGCCTCCACTAAGAAGGCTGGTGTCCGCGAAGGGGTGATCAGATCACAAAAATCAAAGAGAGATCGACATGCAACATTATATCCAAACATTTTGAGGGAACACTAGAACATTCCGCATCAACCTGTCTCAGGCAAAGTACAGCCTGACAGTAGCAATTTTTGAAATCTTGTGCTTGTTTCATACAGTGTTCAAATTATTTCAGATTTATGAAACGTCTAAAACCGTCTCAGATTTCTGAAACCACTGTCTTTGTTTAACGCAAAAGTATGACAGGTTGTTTCTACATTTTTGTTGGCCTTTCCACAAAACTTTTGTCGCGCAGTTGCAAAAATAACGACCAAATGACGTCACTAACCAAACTTGTTGAACTTAGCCACGGAGACACATTCAAACTAGGATTCCCACGAACCAGGCTTTTGTCATGACATCGCACGTTTACATACACATTGGTACGTTCTCCTTAACGAAACTGATCTGATGACTAATCCTTTAGTTACCTTCAAAGCATTTTACTTTTTTGCAGCAGAAGTTCCGAAACCTTTATCCGATTAATGACGTCAAAGTTTCATCTTGACATTTTGTTGCTAGGCATTAGTTGCCAAGGTGTTGCAGTTGGAATGCTGTGCTGTTACAGGCCGTTTTATGACTGAGGCACAATGGCGGAAAAGAAACATTAGTAAGACATTTGCATGCTGACCGCGAAAATCAGATTTGTCTTGTGATGTCACAATTCGAAACAAGGCAAGGTGCGATTGTCTGTCGACGCTACCTGCGAGCTTGATTGATCATTCCCGTGATGGTGCATTTTTTTATGAACGGACAACGCAAATAAGGCATTGGGATCAACTGCTGCGTAATCAATATTGCTCCTATAGAATGCCGGAAAAAACCTGAAGTTTTTGCCCACCTGCTTTGCAACACTTTTGTGATGAAATTTATATAACACATAACTTTTCGAACCTGGACTCTGCATGCGACCAAGCTTCTCTCATAAACAATCTCATCAGCCTGTAACGTCGACAGATATGCGTGTAAATAGTATTTGTCTTAACACAGTAGAAATATATCATTTCATAGAAAAAGTGATCTTCCTTTCATCTGCTGGTTCTCCACTATAGTCATTGTTTACTGAAATAGTTTTTGTTCATTTGCATCGCAGTTTGACAATGTGGTATTAGTTTTAAGCCGCTGAGTTTCATGCAAAACAACATCCAGCCTTTCTACAGTAAATGGCATCAGAAAGTATGAAGACTTTTATTTAGCTTCAAAGAAGTTTGTTTCTCAGATATCTGGTATAAGCACAGAATTTATTTAAGAATTAGAACTCGTGCTTTCTTTAAAACGCGGCAAGAACCGAGCAAACTTTTGCATTTACACTGGCAATGTTTTTGCATTCCCATCCTTGGAATCCCAATCGCGTCACGTGATCAAAGCCACGGGACATACTTGACCTTTGGTGAGCGGTTCACTAGAAGCGATGCATGCACATCCGCCAAATAAATTATTCTGTTTTCATTGCCTTCTTGTTTTCGTTCAGCAACTTTTGGTTCGACGGGTACTGTAATCGTAAAACTGTTGGGCAGGGGGGGCCAATATCTTGGCTCATTGTGACATGAGCGTTAAAGGAAACAACGTTTGGCACTCTTTCTGGCGACCCATATATTTTACTGAAAACTTGTAGGGATCGTGGGGAACTCCGATAAGAACCATTGGTTTAAACTAAGCCATTGTCTTCCAGCCGGGACGCTGGCACACCCAAGAGACTCGCTAAATTAACCCAGGGGCACGGAGTCTTTGGTTTATTTGACCGAGCGCTGACAGCTTTCCAGTGCACGACAAGGATACCGTAAAGCGCTTGGGCGGGAATTCACTGCATGAAACCGGGTCAAATCTGTGTATTGTATGTGCAGAGCTTGTTGTCATGTGTTGTCGAGACACAAGAATAACTTCAGCAGCCAACAGGGAAATGCACTTCTCAGGACTGGAGACGAAGCGATGGTTGTTTTGCTTAACTCCTGTTGCACTGACTTTTGCAGCACAAGTTGTTTTCGTTTGGGTTGGTCAAACTTCTGTTTTGTTTTCGTGATTGAGGCATAAGATGATATGGGCACCTAGCATCCCTTCAACATGAAATCCTGTTTTTCGCTGTTGCGATTTTAAAGAAATCTTTACTGGATTAGCACACTGATTGTAGTTCTCAGTTTTAGAAATGCAAACCAGTTGAAGCTGCCACGTTTGCAGGGCGGTGTGCATGACAATAGGCATAACTGCATCAACCATCCAGACAAGTTCGAAATGGAGAAAAGATAGAAACTACATTGGCGTTTTCAACCAGGATCACAGCAATTCGTGTTTCAAAAGCGACTGAGCAAAAAGTTCTTTTCTCAGTGTCCACCTGTTTGATTCATGTTCCTGCGTTCGCATTTCCAGTCGCCAAACGATCGCACAGCATCGATTTTGCGTAATTACGCCGTGCAAGCAGACAAAAAGTGCAAACTTCAGCATGAAATCAATAACGTGCAATTAGTGATTCTGCCCCAAACTGCGCGCGCACGACGTTTCCAATCAATGCCCGGCGAGGAAAGTCGTAAAGTTACGGATAAGCTGCGGATTTGCTGTCGAGCCTGCTAGCGGTTCATCGAGTGGCCAGTGTTTCGGAGAAGAAAAGCGACACGTTGCTGACAGGAGCGCGAGACAGGGTTTTGTTCATTTCGCCTCGTAGCACACCAGTGTCACCCGTAGAACTGTTTGTTTTGACCTCAACGGAACGCATCGTACTTCATTAAAAGACGCCTTCTCGTCCAAGTGCACGGTTGATTTTGCACCAAAGATATTTTTAAAAAAGTCAGGTGACTGATTGTGTGCTCCCAAATGGGTGGCTAATGGAGTGAGGTTGTCCGTGGCGGAATAGTGGCAAAAAGGTCTTGTCAGTCGTACGTAATCCGAGGCAAATCTATTGTGCAAATACGACAGCGACAAGCTTGGCACGTGGTTTCGACTTCGCTTTGGCCACATCGCACCTTCCACCAGAGACTGCAGACTTGCAAGTGTGATGGCGCGAAAGATACGTATAGCTCAGAGCAGCGCGTTATCGAGTAGGTCATAACAGCTGACGTGCAAACAAGCGTAAGATGGGACGCAGAGGCGCTTGCCACAACAGACCGTGAGTTCAAGTTGTTAACTTTGCACAAAATTGCTGTCATTTCATTGCAAGTTCCTCAAAAATGTCATTGAAATATAGCTTCTTAAGGTAGGTTGAATCTGCTCTCTTAATTGGTTTGGTGCTTCAACTGGCTATGACAGTGTTCCCTTGCAAAGAATATCTGTTGGAAGTTAAAACCCGAATGGGTAGAAAAGTTTATTGCCAAGCTCTAATTTCAGTCAGTTTGAAGTCGTGATAAACAAACTAAACTGCATGTAGGGCATGCAAGATATGGGTTGTTTGTGTTGTCAAACAGGGTTGAAGAGGATGTAATTGTCAAAACAAGCCCTGTCAAACAGGGTTGAAGAGGATGTAACGTCATGGGTAATTTGGTAGGCTGAGGTCATTTATGGGTCATTGTTTCGCAAAGATTATTTATCAAAACAGCTGTTTCCAATCTGACAGATAGATGGGCATGTGCTTTATTTATGTGTTGTTTAGCTCAGTGAACTCTCTTGACTTCCTGTTCGTGTTGCCCACCAATATAAAAACGTACAACCGACGCTGTAGACATAGTTTTCAATCGTCACACGCAACCTTGCCAAAACAACATTGCTGGCAACAACGATGATGCAGCCGGAAAACGTTTGTCAAAAACTTTAAAAATATTGAAAGTTTGGTTTTGCAGGTTTTTAATAATTTTCAAATTCTCGAACCAACCAACCAAACTGCCAGCTTTGATGTCATCCAGTGTGTGCGCAGTACAGCAAACCGTTTCAAATTAGAACAAACATCACAACTTTTTGGTCCTTAACTTAAGGCGGTAAGTTCGTACTTACGTCCTAACCCGCAGCTTTATGACGAGGGGTGGGGTGTGATGCTAATTACTTGTTTATCCGTACTACAGCGCAGAAGAATCAAATACTAATGCTTTCCATAGTTAAGTTTTAAGCCTGAAATCCGTCCATCAAAACCATTTTCTGACGTCTCAGCAGTGATCACTGTTATGGGCAGAAAAAGTAGTTGTTTTTCGAAAAGGTTTTGGTGAAAAGAATGAAAAAATGATACCATTGCTGAATGTTTTTCTGCCTTGTTGATTATCTTCGCCTTACCAGAATTTTTCATCTTATCTTACACAGCGTTTGCAAAAGAACATTGCACCTCCCTTTTCCTTAACAGGTGAAAGTGATGGGTACCAACATGTCATCCAGTTGATATTCCCAACCGCAGGCTTGCCTTCGGTGGATTTTTTGCAGCGTCAGTGTTAATGATTAGGCCCCAACATGAAAGCAAACAGCAGGTGATGCGTAGGCCAACTTTTGATTTGATACGATTGAACAGGATAAGCAGCATGCGTACTTGCCCGCCTCTCTCCATAATCCCCTGTCCTGAAACCCAACGAATTAAAGAAATGCCTTGTAGTCTGCGGCAAACCATCATTGTTTTACGTTTATTTCATCATGCGACTTGCACGGAATACCGGATACCAACTTTAAAAACCTCGCATTTCCCCTGTATTTTATTGTCAGCCGTAATTTAAAAGCCTTCCAAGTGCGTTGCACATTGCTTTGTCGATTCCAGTTTTGGAAACACCCAACTTTGGTGATGCTGAAGTGAGGCCGTATATGAGCTGCGCATGAATACGCTGTTTCTTGGGTTGAACTCGCGTCGTCGTAAAAGCAGTGAGACATGTCGAAGACTTCAATTTTTGCGGTCATTTGTTCGCCACTAATATTGACAAATCAGCAGCAGACTGAAGAAGAACCACTGGAAATACCACGTCAAGCATTTAACACGTTTGATAATTACTTTGTGATTGCAAAACTGATTGTAACCTCGTGCAGAACCGAGAAACGGATCTCCGTGATGCTAAAATTGATGTTCTTGTGATTGAAATGACCTGACCCGACCTCAACTGAACCTCGAAACGCAACGACTTTGCTTCGATATTAGAAACGCTTGTTGCTGTTGTTGCATCAGATCATCGCGAATGCCTCCACCCGGAACGTCGTGCTTTTGCAGCTAAAACTTTCGCCGCCGTGTGTTTGTTATTGCGGACCAAATGCGGCGACGACGCGACGAGTGGGCGGCGAGATGTTTGGCGAAACAAGACGCAATTTTCGCTGTGAAAGGTTCTTGCGACAAAATTTGGGTCATGCGAATTTACCGGAGCCCACGCATCGCGGCTTGTCACGAAAGATGTCGTGTTGTCGCTTAATCTCTTGTTCAAAGTTATGTTTGAGCTGCGGCAAGGCCGGCAGAGTTTTTTTCAAACGAGAAAAGTTATGAACGTCGATGAAACTGAAATGAGTTCGCGATAATGAAAACCTTGCTTTTTTATAGCCGTGAGCAACATCACGGTTGGGTCATCAACGGTCCGCCATTGTTTTATAATTATTTAGCATCATGTAATGACGGGGCCGGGAAGTAAAGACGTAGGCTGGAGCTGTTTTCTGGTGTAATTGTCGAATTGCAAGAAAATGTGCATTCTGATCAATTACGACGCGCAACGTTGGTATATTTTTATGAACACATTGGCAGCGTTACATCTTCAATCTCATAAATACTAAAATATTATCCGTCACACCAATCTAAAATAAGGTTCGATGCTCGATGAATGCTGCATATCTGTGGTTGGATTTGCTGGGATAAAGTGGAGGGGGTCTATACGTCAGATATTACATCGCTTTTGGTGGTGACAGGTCTCAGCAAAACGATTGTAAAGGTTGACTGTCTCTCAAAACGAGGTGAAGTAAAGGGTGTTCATTCAACTTTGTTCAGATGTGCGGTAATCAAAAGTTATATCGTTCTACTGACCGTTGTCAGTGCGAGTATAGTCTGTACTAATAATATATTGAAGCGGAACTATGCCATAGTGAGCGTATATAGCATTTATGTGCAGAAGTTCGCGGACAAATGCTTAATTCTCACTACACGTGCGTGGTAATCATGATTTAAGTCGAACACCTCGCAGGTTTTAAAGTCTTTTCGTTATCTTGTTGAAGCGCGTTACTTTTCTAATAGTAATGTTTGTTTATTTACCCCTTGTAGCGTCGGTGTGCTTGATACGGTGAACACTTTGTTGGCATCTCGCAACATTTTTGTGCAGAAAAGGTTTCTTGCGAATGCACCTTATTAAAGCTTTCGGTCTTTGCGCTGGCCGACCACGTGCGTCCATGTGTGACGCACACGACTCAAAGCAACAACAATTTGAAATTCGTTTCTTTGCTTTTTGAACTTGCACTCATTACGTTTCGTCGATTGATCTTTGCACGAAGTTAAAACTTGTGCAGCTACTACTGTATATGCGTGGTTGAGCGCCGTGCTCAAGGGCATCTCAACATACTCACAAATGCTTTTAACTTGTATGACCTGCTAGAAACCAGCAACGTCAGTCGAGTGATATTGTGCACGGATTCGTCCAACATCGCGTTGAATAGTTCCGACTCGTAGTTCTGCTGCGAAAGCTGAGAAACGCCTTATTCGGAAACGACGAAACATCTTCCCGCGCCAGCGCTTTATCAGCGCAGTCCATCGCAGACGCATCGCCACAACTGCTTGCATCTGTGAGCAGCTTTGATGACTTGTTGTGAGATCACTTGTAATTCGAGGCACACGGTGCGTGTTGGCACATGCAAAAGATTCGGAGACAAACTTTGTTGCTGAATCTGTTTGTCTGAGATCGCAAGAATAGAAAGTTTGCATTCAGAAACGCCGATTTGTTTCTTTCCTGATCGACACACGCGTTGCTTTTGAGCTTGTCTGCAATGTTTTAATTACACTGCAAACATTCTTGCTTCGAAGAAGTGATTACTTTCTTTGGCGTTGGCGTTTTCTTTTAATCTCGCGGCAGCATATAATTACCGCGTTTGGCCTGGCATGTTGACATGTTTTTTGACCGCCTAACCTTTCATAAACTTCGCGGATGTGTGAATTTATCACGTTTTTGGAGCCGTTCTCAGCAAATTTAGGCGTTCAGAGGCGACTTGATGAAAGTCGTGATGAAGACAGTCGAACTGAAATTTGAAAAACGCGATTTTACTTCGTGAATTTGTAAAGTGAAAAAAAGCTTTTCAAAGCTTTGGTCTGCTTTCAAAACAAGCGCATCCAACCATTTGCATGTTTTGTACGCGTTCTGTGACCCGAAAAAGCGCTAATACGCACCAAGGGCAATGTGTTGGTCCGTGGCCCACTTACGCAGTCAAAACACCGCGAATGACATTTCTGCGCCTTACATTTCCTTTCTGAAAATTCGCAAGTCGTGATGTTCACGTGTATCCGACGTATATGTCGGCATTTCGCCAACGAGACTCTTCCCTGTCACTCTTCGTGAGATTTTTGTCAGTTTTGTTCCGCGGAAGCGTTTTGTCTGAGCTCTCGTGCATTTGAAAAAAATTGCACTGCGAAGCTTGGCTTTTGAAATTGCGCTTTTGCTGATGGCGCTGATGCACAACTATCGGATGAAGCGGTGCTTCTATCCATGCCTGTGGTTCTCAAGGTGGGCGGAATCGCCCTTGGGGGCGAGTTTGATGGGCAAAGGAGCGAACAAAACAAAGGGGGAAATAGGGGGAAAAACAACACAAAGGGGGTGAAACGCTCAACCACTACCGCTAATCGATCATTGAGTTAACTAACGATTTGACCTTAATTCCAAAGAAAGCGCTTGCTGATTCGCAAGCGAGGTGATCTACGACTGTACCTCACTAAAGTGTCTCCCTATATTTCGAAGCTTATTGAAGGTCGCCAAGCACATCCATCACACTGAACTGGGGATCATTGTATGTATCGATTTCTTCAAATAAAAATCTTAAAAAATGCTACTTTGTGTTTGCTTTACCAGGCTTGGGGTACGACAACGATGTGTCGAAAGTGAAATCGGGGCGATTGAACAAAACGGTTTGAGAAACACTGAAATCTTGGCTGTTTCATGGCAATGACTGGCGGGATTCAGCGCGAAGAACTGATGTGTCAAGGAAAACCAAATGTAGTCCTGAACCCTTAGAAGTCTTTCATCAACGCAAACGAACAATATTAAGTTCCTGTGTGGACTTTACGCTCTGTTCGTAGAAATACGACCGCCCACATTGCTCATTGAAGCGCTCATTCCGTGAGTTTAGTTGCGCATGGACCGACTATTGTCCGCACGAAAGTGGATTTGCCGTTCGCTTTTTTCACCAACGGCGATTTTCAAACAAGGTTCTTGTGAAGTGAATTCCAGTGCAATGTCGAACCGTGGTGCGCTCGAGCGAAGACGACCAAGTGCTTCTGTATTCAGCTGCGCAATTGAAAGCCTAAGTTCGGCGCACGAACAAGATGGAAAGCCACGACTTCGTGGTCTGATGCGAAATTCACGCCGAAGGTCACAATAGGGCCTGTGAATCTCAATATTCTTGTAATGTTAACAGTTGCGACGCAGCAAATCTGGAATGTATGTTGCGCACACAGTTTTCAAACCGTCTCCGGCAATATTTCCACTTTTTAATATCCCGGGTTGCAAACATCGCTTTCTCATTGGCAAGTTACGGGTTCGAAAGTGCAGCAGCGAAACCGCCATCTTGCTGCCAGTCTACCTTTCGACTACGTCCGGGAAGCACCGTCCGTATCTGTCGCGATCACCGAACGACGCAGACGCGTTGAACTGCCACTGCCAGGCAGGCGTGCAAGCAGATACGGTTCAGGCTACTCGGTCAATTGTGCTTGAACTTCAACCGTATTTATGCATATGGTGATGAGATAACTGTTGAAACAGACCAAGCTCCTGTTGTGGCGTTGGACAGTTTCCTTGCAATGCGCCTGTCATCAAGCATCAATAGTTGAATGAACGCCAAAAGCAGTTTGCCGATAAGCGCGATGTGCCGATCTATTGATCGCTGCATGCATTGCTGTCACACCTGGCATGGCGAGCTGACTTGGACGCGTTAGAAGACTTGCGCTAGAGCAGAGATACAATGGAGTTGCACAGCTGGCGTTGGGACGCAATCAGCTGGAGTGTCGTAAGAGGTTGGAAAATGATGGCGAGAGATTCGCAAGGTAAAAGAAACCCTTCTAAATGTAAATCAAAAACTTTATCTTATGAAGCAAATTTCACTGACTAAATGGTGGTAACAAGGTAGCGATTAGTTGCTAGACTTCTCTGTAGTAGTTGACATGCGTTCCCAGAGGCTTCGGGGAAGCAATCTTGGCTTTACGTTCTCATGTGAAATCCGCAGCAGGGTGGTGGTAGAACGATTTTTGAAGTTTTTGATAAATACAATTGATATACAAACATACCTCCTTGCATTGACGAACATTCGTCAAAGGAGCAATCAGGAACTGACTGCGGCGTGCTATGCATCATGAGTGGCATTAAGTTGTCAAGTGCTCAGACACGTTGTTCGCGCAGGAGTGTTGGCGTATAGGGAGGATTGCAACAGAAGTTTTACTATCTTGCAGGTAAGCGCTAGCAGTCTTTCACACGAAAAAAACGAACCAAAAAGACATTTGAGCCGACTCTTAGACGTAAGATTTGCAAAATCGCGGAATTTCTACATTTGATTTCAACGACACCTGCCACCAGCAACATTGTTCCGTCATAAGCAGTGTTTCCTCTAAGGTGCGCAACTGCGCCGAAGCGCATCACCACCGGATCATTTGCGCAGTGGCATCTCATTCTCGCGCACTTGCAACGGTCCAAATTTAATGTCGCATATATATATATATATATATTGCTTATCCCTTCTGCGGCTTAACGTGTCACTGGTTGTGCGCCTGCATGTTTTTTGCAATTGCGTGCGCGTGCGCACTGAAGCAAACAGTCGTTCAGTGCAAAAATTTTCGTGGAGGGAACATTGGTTGTAAGTTGAAGTACAAATCGTGTTGCCTGATTTTGAGCGATACAATAATCGATTTTCCTTCTAAACATGGCAATATAAAAAAAATCAAACGCAGGCTTGAGCGTGTATGCATTTATTGACTATCAGCAACCAAAGTATATTTCTGGCAATCAACGGACTGTTGTGTATTTTATTCCGCAATTCTATCATGGAATCTCTGTTGCTATGCTTTGTGCAAGTTTAGGATCGCAAATGTATTGGTTGTTCTTGTTTGCATAAGATTCTCTTGTAATGCTTTGCAGATAATTGAAAGAATTGTTTGCGTAAGTTTGGAAATTTAAACATGTGCAGTTAATCTATATGTTAGTCCTCAGTGCCTTTTGTGCCATTACCTAGTATACACTGTAAAATTTAAATCGGAATGTCAACCAAATTCCCCTGCTGACCACAAGCTCCGAAGATGGTAAGAAAATGTTTTGCTAAATATTTCATCAGTGGTTTCAATGCCTTTATGAGGAACTTAGTTATATCGTGGCATTGTGCGAGTTACAAGGATCTAGTGCAAGCTGTGCAAATTTTAATCACAATGCGGTTAAATGCTAAATCTTTGTTGCTGTCAGTTGCGGACATGTAATTTGCAAACCTTTACTGAGCTCTCCGATCGCTGCGGCCTGTCACTGTTTTCATGTTGGCTATTTTGCGGTCGTAGAAGCAGAACCGTAATTAAATTTGGTGCCAGCTGTTCAGCGGTGAACAAGGTATCAGTGAGAGTCTGATCCGCGGAAAGCTGCGTTTTACAACCTTGTGAAGAATTGCCTGAAAGAGCAATGGCCAAAAAAGGAAAAAAACAATTACGCGAGATCGGATAGAGAAAGTTCAGGTAAGAAGAGGAGCACCTTAAAAGAACACTGGTAGATCTGAGCGACCCGAGACGTGAGTTGCTCGACTCTTCCCGAGAGGTCAGTACGCAGAGCCGAGCTGCTGCTGCTGCTGTGGTTGGGTGACAATGATAGGGTTTGTGCGCAAACGCTACGAAGGGAATATGTTTGCAATGAGGTAAAAGGCTAAAGACTCCTGGGGTCTGGAAAGGAAGCAATCTAATCAAACCTTGTTGCCTACGACTTGCGTCTTATATGCTGTAGAACAAACCAGAAGCGCGCTGATGGCGCTACTACACCACACGGTACAAATGTTTTGGGGCAGTGAGTACAAATATCAACTTTATTAGACAAGCGCGAAAAGTGAGGCAGGGTCAAACTATGCAGTTCCTGTCAAATGCTTCTTTCAAAATAAATCTACAGTGCCACGACTAGCAAGGTCGTTCAGCATGCGTGTAGGAATGTCATGAAGACTTGCTGCTGTTTTCAGGCTATTTTCTATTTGTTCTTTTTCAAGAAGTATGCTACAATGAAGAGGTTGCCGGAAATACGTTGCAGCTACCTCGTAATGTACGCGTAATCATTCATGGTTACAAAATTTCCACCGTATCTTCGTGCTACGCACTGATATGGTATACGCAGTGACATAACTTCTCCATTTTCTCCCCGTGCAAAGGTTCATACTAGTGCTTCCCAAACTTTTTTCAAAACGAATGTCAGTGCTCCCCAAACTGTATTCAAAACGACTCAAAATTTTAAAAAATCCGTTTTCGCAAAATCTAATGACCCTAACATATGCGCAAATACTGAAGTACATCCAGTGGAAACTTTCATGACCACAAAATTAAGCTATTTTTACAAAAAGAATCGAACAAATTTACTCAACATTCACCAGAAAGTACTGTCGCACCATTGGTGAACTTGCGTTTTATTGCCATATTAAGTTTTTGAAATCGTGACTTGTCTTAATTTAAGCACAGACTTCCAGCCGATTTCTATGTTAGGTTTTCTATACATACATTGCAATAAATCTAAAATTGGAACTTTAGGCTTGCTGCAAGTTTTCGAGGAATCAGCCGGGTGGGTTGTGCTTTTATCTTTATGCGACGATTCAAACTTGCACATATCTGTATTGAATTGAAGTACACACTCTCCACATGTGACATAAACAAGAAATCAATCAGTGAAAAGATAAACAAGATGAACAAAAAAATCAAAAGGTAAACAAATCAATCCAAAGGTAAACAAATCAATCAAAAGATGAACAAGGATTCAATCAATCAAAAACTTATATTTGAACAGACGCTTAGGACTGGGATGCATAGCATTACGTGAAATCGATTTCCTATCAAACATTTGCTGACTGATGCATTGTTATCTCTCTTGAGGGAGTAGTTACTTGAACTAAATTTAGTCTCACAAAAGTCGAGCACAAAAGCCCAAGTGGAGCCAACTTTCGAATGAAAAAGTTTGAAACATTTGCTTCCACAAAAGTTCAAGGAGAACCCCCAAAGTGTATGCTTACTGAATATTTTGGATTATTTTCTTTGTGAAAGATGCAAAAAAATAAGATATATTACCTCTTGGGCAGAGTGGAGAACCTGCAGCCCGTGGGCCAAATGCGGCCCGCGTGAATATTTGTAATGGCCCGCACCAAAATTTCTTACCTCAGTTAGAATGCAACGTCGAGTCAAAACGGAACTCCATGATAAGCTGGTACTTAGTAAGTTAAGAAAAGTCACTTTTCCTCGTAGTTAGAAAAGGTAGAATTTTAGGATAAGCTTTAATTGTTTTTGCGGCCCGCCAGCGATAATGCACAATTCATGTGGCCCGTGGTAGTAATTAGGTTCCCCACCCCTGTTCTAGGGCAAGTGTGATGCAATAAGCGGAAAATTTATTCTGGTAAAAACGTTGTTTGTGTGTTTCATTCACCACCTGCCTCAATAAGCAGCTTGCTCTATAAACCGGTGATTCATAAGCAGCGTTCACTGCATAGGAAACAAATCAGTAACTTGATACTTCCTTTCCCAAAACAAGAATTTTCAGGCAACCCCACTTGCGGTCGCGACCTACACGCTGGGAAATGCTGATTTATACCCCCGTGAACTATTTTTGTGCTAAAATTGAAGTTTTAACGGTTGAATGGACAAAAGCTAAGTTTCGTTAGACAAGGAAAGCACGTGAGTGTATGTCAGGTTCACCCAGTGTACTTGCTGATGTAAACCAGTCTGGAAGCTGATGGCGGGCGTTATCACAAAAATCCGTACCAGAAAAATATGAATAGAACACGGATGAAGCAGCTTGAATACTTTTATTGCAGTCCGCCGATTTGAAAAAGCCTGAGTTGTTCAACGTTTTTTTGCCTAAAAAACTGATTCAACATTATTGTTTGGTCCCAATCTCCCTGTAGCCAGCAGCTTGCTGAGGCGCTCTGCTCGCTGCGGGTATTACGGTTTTCTTTGCTGCAAAATCGTTTTCCGCTGAGCAGGACGAAGCGAGCGATTAATATTTCATATTAGCGACGATATTGGCTTCTGGTTTTTGGAAAATCTGTTTGCTTCATTTCAAATGCAGAGGCTGCTGCTTCAGTCGCTGTTGATCAGGTTTAGCTTCGAGTTTTCCGCTCGCCGCGGGTTGTCGCAGCTCAGATTGATACCATAAGTCTGTGGCGACTTCCTCATGGCAGAACAGGCAATTTGTTTGATAAATCCATGCATAATATTTCCAGGCACACAGTAACTCCAACCTACTACGGGGGGGAATCTTTCAGTTGAAAAATCACCGGCTGAAAGTCACAATCGCGTTACAGACACATTTTATTCTTACTGGGCATTTCGTTTTCCAACGATGTTTATGAGTAAACTATATTAGCCTAATCTTATTCGATCGAAAATGTGGTTGATCAATTTGCTTAAATCGAGCGTTTTCAAGGCAGTTTTAACCAACAGTCACAAGCATTTTGCATCACATACAAACAATCGCCTTTGTGTTCGTTGCACAACCGCTTTCAAACATGGCAATACATACTGTTTTCATCTGAGTCTTTGCAACAAGTGGTGCAGTTATATTTGCACTCATTTTCACGTATCGCTTATCAAGTCAAGTTGGTTGGGGTCGAGTTGAGTTTATTTCCTGTATTCTTCCGAACGGATGCTTCGTACACAGAGGACAAACTATGAATATTGTAACCATTTCTCCGATTCCTCAATAAAGTTACATGTCTGGTGTAGAGATCCCGAAAAACATGTTGTTAGCGCATGCAAGCGTTATTACTAATGGCGATTGGTGCAGAAAACAAAGCCAGGATGTGACGTGGTGGTGCTAGGCCTAATAAATAAGTGGGTGTTGTTCTGTGAAGGGCGTCTGTATTTGCACCACAACGCCATTTGTTACTTATCTAAAATCAGAATGGTCGTGGATTGAACTCTTGGCGTACGAAAGCACAGATATGCTCAGCGAAGTAAGGCAAAAGCAACAGGTGTGGGGCGGATCCACGAATTAACCTACGATCTTGGCCGTCACGCTCGATGCCGTTTCGTCAGTCAATCGTCACGAAGTAATTTTGAATGTGTTTGAATTAGCGCGCAAGTAAAGCATGGTCCGGCGATAGAATTGCGGATTAGGACATCTGTGATGAGCGCCATTATTTTAGTTAAGAAATAGTTTGTTTTGCTGCTGATGTCGCAGCTCCTGCGCCGAACACAAGCCTCCGAGAAAATCAAGAAAGTTACAGGGTTAAAAATTTGTAAGTTGATGAACAATACCCCAAAACGTTTACAAACACGTTTTGTATGATGTGAAGGGTGTCCTTTGAAAACAGACCACACCATGTTCAAAGCAGACCCGTTCAACAAATCGTGTTCATAACAAGTGCTGGATTATAGAGGGGGAAGTGACATTTTCCCCGGTGCCCTGCCATGAAAGCAGTTGTCTGTTTCGTGTTAATTGGTTCTTTGAAGAAATTGTCACGACGAAAAACACAGAAGTGCAAGAGTAATTTCAGGAAAAAATGCATGCAAGTTTAATTCAAGGTATTATCGGATTTCCTTGTTGGTTTCTGCATAGGGTCGTTATCTACCTCATTCACTGACCACTACATATAATTGATTGAAGTTTTGTAAACGACTCTTTTTGTCTCTTGCAGTTTTTCCTACTACAGTTGTTTTTAGATCAGTGTATCTCGCAACCAGGGGAGCCACTCGGAAAAACTCCAGATTTTCGAAAATATGATTAGTTGTTAGGTACAAAAACAACTTCCAATCATTTTTTTCCCCTTTCCCGAAAACATCAGCTGGTTGCGGTCCCGATATCTCATAAATTTAGCTGGAAACTTGTGCATCACGTCATTTGCACGAAGCTGAAAAAAATAAAATACGTTCAAAGTAGGTCCTGATCCGCAACTGAAGTTACTGGTAAGTTCTTGCCTGCAATAAAAATAATCTATTCGCAAAGTAGCCATTGGCGCTAAGTAGCAACATCTGTTTAGTCTTAAATGAAACACCGCAGACGAATTGCAGCATTCACCCCAATGTTTCTTATAATTTCAACGTCTTGTGTAGACAAAGACGCATTCACCACGATAAGCTGTTTTGAACAAATGTTGGTGCGTTGTCCATTAAACAAGATCTTGTTCAGCGCAGCCATTGAACAGAACTGGAGAGCTGTGTTCAAGGAAGTAGTAGCATGCTGCTCAGAATGCCCGCCCCCGGGCAAAGTGTTTAGGAACGGTATGTTGCGTAACAAAAGGTATCAATCTCGAATATTCTGTGGAATTCAGCGTAGTTACTCTCAAGGCAGCGTGGTCCAACTGCTTTTGAACTCAGGGGCATTTTTTCAAAATGTGACAACTTGTGGGGCACTTCCAACAACATGATGCACAAAACAACAGATTCACAAGATTTGAAACTAAAGAGAGACGAAGAGTGAGTGCATCATTGAAATCGTTACACAATAGCAAATAGCAATTTCTTACAAATCTCTATCAGTGGGATGCCTGTGGTCGAGGCTTCTCTGACACTATTGTTCGTTTATCAATACCAGTGTCAGTGGTAGCAAGTCGGAGACTATCGTCCAGTTTTGGTCTGACATTCGATATATGTTTTTAGATTTACTTGCTTCATCGCAGAAAATGTACTCTCACACACCAATGTGTTTGCAAACGTCAAGTGCATGTTTAGTGCGAAATCTTTCTGTTTAGGAAATCTCTTTGCTGGCTAATTTCTATAAGCTCTCTACAGTAGTCTAACGCCTTTTAATATTGTACATTTTTATTGAAATATGTTATGCATGTTATAATTAAAATTATCTATACACATAACGTTAAACCAATACTGAGAAAATTCGCGGTCCTCAAAAATTCGGTCCGCGGGCCACATGTGGCCCGCAAGCCTATAGTTGGACCGCACTGCCTTGAGCCTTAAGGGGTGTGCAACCCGTGGGCCGCGGGCCAAAAA
>JGI24021J15306_10002450_pt1 | contig 20070 bp, 13 predicted proteins | sample Ectturendosymbi1_FD_15306 | JGI IMG/M metagenome (IMG submission 15306)
AACAGTGAAATTTATATGGCGTTTCTACTGAATTCTCAAGCGCAAGGTGTATCTGGCAAAAATGAACAATCTACCCAAACGCCATGGCGCGGGGCCCAATGCAGCTGCATCGGTTGCGTCGGCTTAAGGCCGGCCCTGATAACAGCAACAATTGAAAGATCTGCACATCAGGATCCATGTTTCTCATCAACATGTAGCGCTCTCAGTAATGAGTTACTGCAACAGGCCAATTTTCTAGTTAAGTGACCGCCATACACGAATGAAGATAGTATGGGCAGTGGGCATGGAGACCGAAGCAGCGATAGGCCGGCTTTCGTCGCCTAGGCAGACGTAAGGCCCAGGCGATCTTCGGCCGGACATGGAGAAGTAGTAATTGCCACATCAGCGCCACATACGTGAACATCCGTAACATCAATCACATGCATAAAGCCTTCACAAAAGAAAAGGTCAAGGTGGTTGCATTATTTAGAGACAACACATTTGTTTCCCAATTCTACGTACTCTTTTGCGCTTCCCGTTGGCATAATGCCAGGAAGCATTCCGGAAGCTCTCATTTGTCCATGAAGGTCAAACCCCGGAGTTTGGGTCCGATGAGCGAGCGCGACCGCAGCGCTGGAGTACGGGGGGTGTCCGGCGCGCGCCCTCATATTGAGAAGAGCGGCGTGTTGCTCCGGGTCCAAGGTATGGCCTGGAATGGGGACATGCGGGGGAAATCCCGGGAACGGAATGGGGAAAGAGACGGGAGGCGGCCGTGCGAGCGGATGGCCTGCATTGCACAGAGTAAATGCGTTACTTCAGCAATGGAATGTTTTAAACAGCGTTAAGCAAAACAGCGCCCGTTTCCGCGATCGGAAAACCCGATGTCCGGATAAACAGCTTCCGCTGAGAAGAACGCGAGCCAGAGGAAAAGCAAGGACAGTTTTTTGCGTTCACCACATATACTTTATCTAACTTGTTTTTTCGTGTGTGGCGAGAAAAACAAAACAATGTTGAAACTATTCGCTGCCACCGTCATATTTTCTTAACTACAACATCGAGGGTGAGGACGGCGCTTGGGTTTTGTTTACCCAAGCATATCTCTACACCGCCAGCATTCGCTAAAGCGCAGTACTGCTCACCCATTTCTTCAGATGATCGCCTGCCCAACCCGGCGTGTCCCGGAGGACGCGGGCTGCTTGAGGACGCCGAACGTCGGTGATGGCTGTTCAATTGGGCTGACGATGGACTCTTTGAGCGAGGGCTCGATGATTTGTCACTCTGTTTATAAAAATTGTTTCAAAACTTACACGGCAGAGAAAACCCTAAGCACTCGACACGTCTGATTTTGTGGTTTGCATATTTCTCACCGCAAAGTACATTTGTCAGAAAGAAAAGTTACATGTCACTTTTCACAGCTTTCCTGCAAAACGCCCATCATATCAACAAATATCAATCACAGGACAAAACAATCCCAGAAGTCCAACGATCACCTACCGAAGTTGTGTTTTCTTTGCCTCGGGCAGGAGTGGTAGTCGATGAAGCTTCTTTTTTCACTGGAGGATAGGTGGTCGAATTCACTGGACCGTTACCGACAGTGGCGGTGGGCGTGCTGCTCGAGCTTCCACCGCTTCTATTGTTCGGTTGAGTGCTGGAAGACACCACGTTCTCGCGAGGCGATCTTGCATGAAGCACACGAGCAAGTGGTGAATATCATGGGCAGCTCCCCAGGTAAATTAAAGACGAGGAAGGTCCGTTTGCAAATTCCACGAGCAGATTATTAGCGCACGTCAGGCAGCACCTCAGGGACCACCACAAAAAGAAGCTTCTCGGAATTTCCTCTTTACAAAATTGAGCTCACATTTATCAAATAGTAAGAAATCGAACTTGCGCAAGAAATCAACGTTTATAAAATTGGCTCTCGAAAAATACCTTAGCCTGCTGGCATGATCGCGTTTATTGAACCAGTCCTAACGGAATATTTATTGAACAAGACCATTCGACAGTTCATAATTGCAGCAAGCGCAACAGCGATACATTTCTCGAAAAGTCTGACATACTTGTTCGTGTACCTTCGGTCTTCAACTTGAGGGCCTTCTCTGTTGCGAGATGCAGGTGATAAACCCCGGGCGTTGCTGTGAGTATCGTCGACGTCGTCATCGACCACAACGTTGGTGTCGCTTTGATCGCTGTCCTGCACAATTCAGTTGATCACGTGCGAGCGATAAACCCACAGGCGATAAAACAATGCACTGTTTCGTTTCGGGCGAACTTAACCAGCTGAGGGGTGTCGACAATGCTAGTTCGTCTGAACAGCGATTTCGAGCACGCACTGCAGCCAATATACGAAACACTAAATGCATATGGTTAACATTTAGTCAATTCGTTCGGGAAGACTTCTTCAAATCTGGCAGAGACTGCAGCAGAGGTCTTGCAGAAACGAGCTAACCTTTGCATTTTTCTCGGATTCGCCTTTTCGCCTCTTAGTGCTTGGACTTTGACTTTCCCGGTCGGAGAGTCGGTGCTTATCGGTTGAAGTAATTCCAGGGGAAGACGGTGAGTTCTGCACAAAAAGATAATGGCTGATGGTCAAGGCAGAACCACTAAAAATGTATGCTTTACATCTTCAGACGCTAAAAATGTATCTGTAAGACAAGTACAGCCAGCTTTCTATCGCAAGTGCGAGATCACGTGCTGTGTTGTTCGAACGTCAAAGTACAACACGCTGCAGGCAAAGCAACAGCGCTCAAACCGTTTCTTCGAGGTTCGATTCTAGCATCTGTAATGAAGAATTGCACACGAGATCAACAGCTAAGCCTTGGCTGCACTATTCTAAGGGGGAAAATAAACGGAAAGCTTGGCCATGACTACAAACTCATTACTTTGTGGTTGCGATTTTATTTTACGCCAAAAATAAACAGCTACATCACTTAGCCTGAGAAATATTACTTGGGTAAACCTCGTTAGCGATTAGAAGATTTGTCCAACAAGAAAAAGAAGGATAACTACTGATATGAGAAATATTACTTGGGTAAACCTAGTAAGCGACGTTTGGTACTACACCAGAACCAACAGCGCTGATAAGGGAATCGAATGCTAATAACCCCAAACAAGAAGTTATTTCTCTTTGCTTTCTTTGCGAAAATCGCACCATTGTGTGACAATAATCTAAAAAGAACACGCTCTGCAATCTTGTAAGTAAACAATTTCCGCGGCGACCACAGTCCAGGGCATAGCTGCTTAAGCGCATTTCTGTTAACGGTCAATGGCAACAATGAAAACCGCAAAGCAAGTGGTACTTGACGTAAACTCATTGTTCCATAGCATTGTTTGGTCGATGGACTTGAAAATCCGCTGTCGGCCAAGTTTTCAAAGCTACGTTGAAAAAAGCTTTGTATTCCTGAGAAGCGCCACAGTTCATGGATACATAAAGAAGACCAGAAGAGAGCGAGACAAGCTCTTGACCAGGGCTCGACGTGCCCATAGCTACTTGACATTTCCATCAGCATAACTTCTCGAACACCTCGCAACGCGAGTGCGACAAAACAAGTGGCTCTTGCGAATCATTCGAGCGTGAAGCGCTGAGCACGTGAAGTGGAAGCTTCAACTGCCGTCGAGAGTAGTTGACAGTCGTCACACGAAGTGGCTGAGCCTGGACAGCGATCGACGAGACAATGCGACGAATTCAGGTAACGTTGTATGGGCACAAAATAGAATGTGTCGAGCCCAATATCAATTCCTTGCTAAGTGACGTTTTGGTGTTTCGTAAAAATTTGTGCTGCAGAGCGCTGTTGTTCAACCGTACAGAAATCACGCGGTTCGGTATGATGGACTAAAAAGTTCGCGTGCGCAGATTTTAATGTCAAATCGTTTTTACTTGGTAAAGTTCACCATAAGCAATTTAGTCAGTTGGTAAAGAGACATAAAGTCAGGCAATAATCCGGCAGGTGTGTCGCATGCTGCTTTTTAAACATTTACCCCCAGTCTTACCACAAAATTTACTCATTTCGTTCGTCAGCTTGTTTAAGATTGTCCAACACAAGGTCGGAGTCCAAAACCTATTCAAGCAGTGATGTCCAATATTGTTCCTAAATAATAATGACATTTTAGGTCGCCAGTTCCAGAAGGCACGTCGCTGTTGACCTTCCACGGAGCAAACAGTTTTGTGCTTCTCCACTAAGCGCACAAGCCAATATTGACTCACGTACCAGATTACCAAGTATCTCCTGAACGAGTTGCAGCGCTGAGATTAACTGGAAGGTTCAACTTTTTTCTACATAAACGTGGAAACTGACAATGTCGGTGCTGCACGCAAATAAACTTTTATGGCATTGTTGCACTTGCAATATAATTTTTATTTGCAGCCAAAGAATAGATTTTAGTCTCATGACGATTAGCAAAATACACGCCTAATACTAAAAAAAACTGTTTATGTTATTCTACGTTACCCAATCTTCTCCAACTGTGTAAATATTTGTGTACGTACAGCGCAAGATCGAACTTGCAAGCCAAAAATGCGACTAAACATTTCACATAATAATCGATCCGCCTGGCCTACATGACAGACAGCTTTTCCGTCGCAATCCTTACATACACCAACTTTGGTAACATTGCAGTTTTACCCCAAAAAACAATGTCTTTGCCGATTTCCTTGTCATTTAACAGCGTCATTCACACAGCAACACACAACGGCTTTAGTGAAACCTATCTGCCCTGAAACACCGTTGCGTTGAAGGGGTGTGGAAACCTGTCATCCCGCTGTGTTCAAGGACGATCGAAGATTCACGAGCACGGATGAACTGATAAGAAAATTTGATTATAGTCAACAAACTCTCAATATCGATCAGTCAGACCAGGACCGCAAGCGCCGCTAATTCAAAAGCGCATTAACCAATCCGGAGTATGAACGCCGACATTCACAGCAAAAGCTCGTGACCGGCCAGGCCTCATCGCTCTGATATGCAGCCTTTCCACTTCATGTAAATTACATCACCGCATGCCGACGCTAATCTGCGACCACATTTACAAAAGAAATTGGGTGAATCTCGGAATAGATTTCATTTGATCTCTCGAGGGAAAGTAACTACAGAAACGACGGAGAGGTAGCTGCTGTGTCTCGCGAGCTTGATTACTGTTTAGAAGATCAGCCACGACAAGCGGGAGATAGGGTTTGGTGCCCGGAGAATGGAGCGATCGGTTTGATACTGGAAACACTTCAAGGTCAACTGCAAAATCGCCAATTTACGCTTTCTAGACTCACAGCTTCTACATATCGAAAACGACACTCAAGACTTACTTGTTTCAAAGTTAACTTTCGCTGGTAACCTCTTTACTGGCTGCGCGAGACTGAAGATTTGTTAGACACGAAATTAGTTTTCTTGTGCAAATAAATTGGGATATGGTTCGCTTGTGTGGGTCACTGCTGTTACTTAACTGTTATTCCTAAGTCTTACTATGTCGTGATTTCGAACTTTGGAAGAGCACGCCACCGGGCGGATTAAACTATACTTTCAATAGTCCACTTGACGACGCTCCACAGCCAAGATAGAAGGTCGTGCAAAAAGCAACCAGAAATGACATTGCCAAAAGCTCAACGTCAACAGAAAGGCTGTTTAACTGTTCACTGCATCGACAGAATTCGTTTGCGCACAGCTGTGTCGCTGTGCGGTGCCCAGGTTCCGCAAGCAAATAGTTGTGGTCCGGTCCTAGAGCGAATTTGATCGAAATTGGTATGGCAAACAGCGATGGGCCGTTGAGTCAATATTTATTGAATTCTAACAGTTCCCCGGGTGCGTGTGTTTTTCACAGCAACAACAGCGAGGCGCTTGCAACGGTCTTCAACAAAATACCTCTACGCCTGTCAAATTGATAGCTTTTTCGCGTACCGTGCCAAAACAATCCTACGCATATTTTATGATATGTCAAGCACTATTCGCCACTGACAGCTATAACGTTAAGGAACAATGATTTTGAAAAAAGCAGTGAAAGGCAGCAATGCTTGTATCGTGAATCTCTTTAAAATTTTGCCATTCAGGCAAAGGTATTTCTCACTCAGATATGATGATTTGTCTCAGCAAACATTCACAATGCATACATGAACACGGTTTCGTGGCATGCAGAGAGATCTCACTACACCAGTGGTTCTCAAACTTTTCTGCACGTTGACCCCAATTAAAGTACACAATTTTCTGTAGACCCCGTGGCCTAGCCCAACAGTTACTAATATAAGGAAAGTATGTGTCAAAACAAATTTCAGTACTTTTTACTTGAACTGCATGGTAAAATAATACACAATCCGAACATATGCTTAGAACTATAGAGGTAAGCATAACATAAAACATAACTGTCAGTGCAGCACACCATCAATGCGAAGGATGCGCCTGATGGGACTTAACAAGCACACGGATATTTGGTTTGAAGGTTGCATTCCTTTCCCGATTAACATTAATTTTGAATTGGAAGCTTCATTGCTTCAGTAGACCCCAGCAGTTATTCATTGACCCCCTGGCAATTCAGCGACCCATTCGACCCCGTGACTATATATCGACCCCTTGGATAGTCCAATTGACCCCTGGGGGTCAATATCGACCACTTTGAGAACCACTGTACTACACAATGGATTTGTTACCGCTGGTGCTTTCACACGGAAAGCTAATTATTCAAAAACGAATAAGGCCGTTTTGAGAGAAACAGCCGAGTGTTCCCGTCACAAGCTTCTTTCTAAATTTCTCATTACAAGAAGGCGGCTGAATAATTCATGCTGTATACCAAAAGCAGTGACCGCTTGTGGGACACCCAAAGCGTATGGTGACCCCGCCAAGAATATCCGAATCCACATTCTGGATCGATGATGGCCGGGATTCTACATCGTAAGCTTGATTTATTCCTTTTGTCATGGAGCCGGTCAAGATTTCACGCGCACGCGACTGCAGGCAAAGTTAACACAAGGAGACAGACAGCATATTTTAAACACGATCGAACGTAAGATATCGCTGACAAGGATGCAACACACAAAAAAATGAATAAAATTAATCAAAAAAAAAAATTAAAATTAGATATCGAAACAACTTAAAGCCGAAACCTTCCACATGTCAACAAAGATATTATTATCACCCAATGATGTTACTTCAGAGACAGCGTAAAAATCAAAGCCCCTGCCGTCACTAAGGACCGGCTCAACAACGACTTGAAAGATATATATTTCAACTGCTCTTCTTCAAGAGGCACCGGTGGCTGAGCAAGTTTGTAAACTGTTTAGCTGCAGCGTGTCGTGTTGCAGCTATACAATTTGCTGGGTGCTATGCTTTTTACCAACAAATTACAAATTCAATAAACTATTTCTTGTTATGAACCCTGGCATTATTTTAGTGCCTCAACGAACAGCAAGCACGTGCGCTCTTGCCATCGTGTTCTTAAAGTCGCACAATAGTCACAAAACAGAAATCCTAAAAACAGACGTAAGTCCGCGAAGCAAACAATCTTCGATACACTGGCAAACACTCGTTTGTGCAGCACATCACAAAACGACGCAAATTTAGAACCATTAAAGGACCGTATTAAGCGACTCGCGTAATTTGCGGCGCAAAACCCTCAGAAGCTGAAAGCACCGACAGGCACCACCGGGGATGGGACTTCAAAGCGAGTTTAACGCAAAATCGTTTTGCGCCCCGTTACGGGTCATTGTGTATCACGACAACGCGACGGCCTTTTCATGTCGGGCCGTATCATCCGCTCAACAAGCCGACGTTTGCGGGCAGCAGAACGAAAGTGCAGCGTATATATAGCTGGGAAAGGAGACACTCTATCCACCCGCACGCGTCCGTGCATCTTCGCGCCGGCGTGTAAGTGCGGGTCACTTGCAACAATCGGTGACGCGACCCCGCTTGTTGTGTAACGATGCGGTGGGCATCGTCAAGATTAACCGCAAAAGTACGTCCAGATGCGCGGCATGACAGACTTTCGCCGACTGGTTTATTGCTATTTTACCGCGATCCGGACACGGAAAGCCCTACCGCAGAGCGCGCGATGTTGTCAACTGTTTTCCTTTCGATACGTTTAAACTGGACCGGATGAGAGAAGCGTCCTACCTCAAGCTTCCAAAATGTGAGGCATGGAATTGCTTCGTTGTACGAAGTGCCCGACTTGCCATTGCGTCCCTCCACCAATTTCATACAGGATTATAAAAAAGGCCGAGACCTTGCACCACATGCAAAATCAGACTTATATTGCCCTAACTCACGCCTTCTACTCGTCGATTAAACGAACCTGATACGGAAAGAGGGAAATGCTCTGTCTTGCCGAATAAAAAATCGATAACACACGCTTTCATCGCAGGTAAATACTTTTTTATCACATACACGAAAATAGTTGCGCCAGGCAGAAAAGTTTAACAATCAATCTGGAGAGCGTCCTCGCCATGATAGAAACAAAGCTAACATTTGCAACATAGGCGAGGTCAGGGGTCATGGCCCCACAAATTTTTAGCATATATAGTCATTTTGCGCTTTTGAGTGGCGGTATCCCAAACAAAATAGTGTTATTCGCCTAAAATCAAACATTTTGGCCTCCCCTCCCAAAAAAATTTTGGGCTGGCTACGCCACTGATTTGCAACAGTATTATTTTCAAAATGTAAGCCCATTAATCTGCACTGGTACTCATCAAAGGTATCACCGAATCAGCATGAAACTGAAAAGCCTTAACCAAGTGTAATCGCCAGGTAATCGCGACGACTTGGAAGAGAATATCACCGGAGAGGCCGTATTTACAAGTGCACGCAATCCTGTAAACTTGTCTTGGGCTGCATGAAAAACAATAACGCTGCAACTAACATTAATGTCGAACTGTTGTACGAATCAAAAATACTTTAACAAAAAAAAAGATTTCAGTACAATCTCAAGAAACTTTTCTGATGTGATGCTTTTCAAGAATGAAACATGTGCGCCATCATACAAGAGTGCATGAATCGCAAAATGAGGCAGACTTAGCACTAGGAGGTATAAAGCCACCACCGCCAAAGGCTTACAGCTGTCTCAAGCATTATCGCTGCGGCTGTGAGATATTAGAACTTGAGCATGAGTGCAAGCAGTTATTGCATTACGTTTTGTCCTGTTCTTTAGCCTGAAGCTATTGAATTCGATTAGACAAATTATGAGGACGAACGGAACGGCTTTGCGGTGCGACTGGGCATTCCCTAGCGGCCCAATAGACAACACGTGTTAAGTAATCGGGTAGCTGCGGTGGTAACTGCACAATTTGGATACTCACTGTCATGAAATAGTGTTTGGTCACATGATACATACGAAGGAAACTCTGTTTCTATATCTAAGTGCATGCCGTCGCTATGACAATCCTCACGTCTCCTGGTCAGGCCATGTTAAACTTATGAAATAGCAAACTCTTCGAGCCACACAGCGCTGCTCACTTTTTCTTTTGCGGAAGGGCGGGTACTTGGGCGAAACAGTCGTCAACAGAGCGTCAAATCTACCACACATGCGGTGTCGTAAGGAGAAGACAGAATATTTCATAACCCTGACGATGATAATACCTTCTAGCCAACGTAACCACCAATGATAGAGTCTCAAGACTTGGTCTCAGTATACATTCCGCATAACGTATAACATGTCGCAAGTGAAATGAATCGAGACTTGTAAAGGGTGTGCCACAATCGATGTTTAATCTGCGTCAACGTCAACTTGACTGCGACGCGAAGGTTATCTGATATGCACGTCGTGCATATGTGGACAACAACGAAGAAACTGCTCCCTAAAATGACCTTGCAACGCTATAATCGCATCGTCACAACGGTGAGGACAGCCGCAGAAAAGGAACCTGATCGATAGAAAGCAAATCTGCGATGTTTCTCAAAAGAGTTGCTGCGAACAAGGATCGATCGGTTGCCGCGAAAGACGTGCTAATAAGCGCATCAGGAGCATTTTGCACCATTCCGACGCGTGCAGTTTTGCAAGCAGCGTAAACGACTGGGCGAGATAAGCGAAGATAGCCTGGCTGAATCGATTCAATCAGCAAACGTTCGATGGTTTCGGGCGAAGGTAAAATCTATAGCAGGCGTTTGAACTAATCACCGGGTGCGAAATAAGCGAAATTCCATGCGATGGAGTGCACCCCCAGATAATTTTTTTTGCAAAACTGTCACCCTACGAAGGTAATTCTATATGAATGAGAGCTGCTGATGCCTACTCAGTACTAGAAATTTGGCTCTTGGCTGTGCCTATGGAAGGATTCCTTTCGATAGACAGCCAACGAAGGTAATTTGTGTAACGTGAGAAACTGTCGTAGCAATTAGCAAACATCACACAAAGTTCCGTTCTAGATGTGGAGTATTGGCCAAAGACTGACTGCTGCTTTCAAAGTACCCAGCAATCAAAACACACGCCTGCACGAGTGGTTTGATCTGTATGGCCAACGGGCCACATACAGCTCGTTGATCCGGCTTGCTGTCAAATTTTCGCCGATCCGGCTTGCTGTCAAATTTTCGAATTCAATGCGACCCACTAAACAAAAAGTTTGTCCGCATGGTTTAGAACAGGCCTGGGGAACCTGCGGCCCGCGAGAACATCTAATATGGCACTTATCAGATTTTCTGTTGCTCAAGTTAGAACACGACATCTAGACAAAACCAAACGCCATGATAAGCAGACACGTAGAGAGTAAGTCAAGAGAAGTCTCTCTCGCTCCGTGACATGGTTTTCACTCCTATTTTCCTTTGGAAGATAAAGCACGAATTTTGCGTTGTAATTACTTAATTTTTGCGGCTAACCAACGCTATTTCACAATTCATGCGGTCCGTAATAGTAACTAGGTTCCCCCCATCCCTGGTTTAGAATAAAGTATGAAAAAATGCCTTACCCTTCTGCTGGCGGTACGCTCACGGTCAGCCGCTGGAGCAGGTGAAGAATTAACAGAGGACCGGCAATGTGGCGTTCAGGTAGATTCGACGAGAACCCAAACACGAAACACAAAGAAAATAGTAATTAGATTATGAAGATGCACTTGTTGGCCAAGCACCGGCACGGCATGCACAATAGGAGCTGCAGAGATGAATAATGAATGGGAAAAATCGTTGCCGTGCATTATTTATTACGCAGTTTAAGGCGCAGAGTTCTTGCTTATCGCAGCACCGATCGGTACGGCGCAGACGTCGAAAATAATCACATCGTGCGTAACTTAATAAAAGCTCGCCAGGAATCAGGCCCGGAAAGAGAGCTACGAATTACCGATGGGTCGCTGCCACACGAATTTCCATTTGACGACGATTTAATACGACACATAGGGCCTTGTGTTTAAATATTCATGTCAAGGTCGCGCATTAAAACGTAGCAAGTCCAGGATGCACAGACACAACAGAAGCCGCGATTCTATACCCACCACACCGTTGTAAAAAGAAGTTTGCCTACAACTCAGCGTTGATGGCACGAAGACAGCAGTAACAGGGATTTTTTGCACAGTTTTGCATCTGTTTATGCAGCAAGCATTGGTGGTGTTGACCAGTTTGTGGGTTCCTTGTGTGGAAGACCGAAAAAGGTCATCACTTTCAGTAGTTCCAATGTTTTTTTAATTGCATTCTGCAGCGATGTCTGATCCTAAAATTCACCCCAACCTATGTGACTTATTTTGTAATACGTTGTGCTTCCCATACATGCACCATAATCCACTGCACAAACAGCACAATTGCGTACAACGTACAGCAAAATTCAACGCCCATTTTACCAATCTTAAGTGGACAGGAAACACTTCAGAGCACCTTCTTAACTTCATTCTTTCACCTTGCACATTAACAGGCATAAAACCCATATATCCACAAATCACCACAGTACACACCAACTGTATCTACTGTAAATTATTTCCAAAAAAACTTTCACTGAAACGACCATCTTGTACAAGGAAGATTACTGCACCACAGCTCAGAAAATGAAGATGGTATTGTTGCCACTTATATATAAACATGATGCATACCTAACACAAATACAGTGTCTATGAAAAAGTGAATGCAGTATATAAGCCTATATAACCATATTACCGAAGCCTGAACCAATTATGCACCTTGAACACCGTAGAAACAAAAAACGCAGTTGCACGTATGCTTCAACAGTGCACCGCCACCACCAACAAAAGTAGACTCATATATCTAAACGTCTAACATGCGTGTATGAAGTACACTTAAAAACAAACTGACCGTTATCTTGAGTTATAAAAATTACAAACCAGAAAAAAATATTGATAACGCCAAATCAAACCTGCTTGCACATCCTGCACACTCACTACCACCAGTGCTGGTGGCAAGTGACTTAGCACTAGGAGGTATAAAGTCGCGCGAATTGCTGCGCACATGCGGAAAAGAACGTCACGAGAATTATCGCTCGCGACTTCAACGCACCTGTATTTGTATGTTCACTAGGACGTCTGGCTTCTTCTTTGGAACCGGAGGGAAGAGGAAGCGGTAATGCTGATCCACTGGACGGCGCCACACCTCGAACTCCCAGCATCTGAAGCGTGTGGGGGGGAAGTAGACCTTGCTGGAACGCGAGAAGGTTGACATTTGCGGCACTTGCACTGCCAGACGTTACTGGAAGGCCTGCTGGCGTGAAACCAGCACCTGAGTGAGGTGGAGTGGGTACAACCATTCCGTTGGCGTACGCTGCTGCCATGGCAGCTTGCGCGCTTATAGGTGGATGCGCTGACGGACCGGCTCCTCCAGCCATCAAGTTTTGCGCCTGAAGATGCTGCTGCGAAAAAGGGCAGGACTTGCATTAGTGATAACAGCAACAAATGAGGTAGTTAAACAAAGAGTTGCTGGGTTACATTTCGTTATGGCCAAACTCGCAAATCGTGAACACAAATAGAAAAACAAAAAATATCGTAAAACCACAAAAATCCACTCGAATCTGGAATTGTAGGCAGGATGCGAAATGTGCACTATCTGTGCGCTGTCACTTAACGTTATTCAACATGACAACTAGATTTTGCCAGTGCGCCAACACATCGAATTTTGATACACTTATGTCCATTTGATTTTCTGCGCAGCAGACGAAGTACTGCACGAGTCTCAAATACTGAACGTTCGTGCTGCGAGACTTTTGCAAACCAATTTTAAGTCTTTTAGGGTCTTAGTTCGACCTTGTCGAACTTTACATCTCCGACCAAGCGAATGTCCAACGCCCAATACTACGAATGAAAAGTCATTTTTGGACGCAGGGACTCAAAACAAGTAATAAACAAGTAAGCTGACGTAACCCAGACAAACAAATCCAGCGTAGGTTTACGGAAACTGCTGCCGACGTAATGAACGTGTGCGGTAAATCAAAGGAAACGGCCTCGATGGCTGCACAAAACAAAACAGTTGTAGAGCACATTTCCGCTGGAACAATGGCCCTCACAGTCCGTGGCATCATCATACCGTGTATAAGAATAATCTGCAGCCAGGTGTTTACCAAAGATGGACCACCAAAATTATTGTCGGTATTTTTGACATGCCGGGATAAATTTTAGTGCTTTTCAGCGGAGAAGATAAGTGAGTACTTGAACGGAAAACCCGATAGCCACCCTGCGTGAAACTCAATGTGTAAGCAGACAAACACGAAACCATTTTATTTAAACAAAAAACAGTGTTTTTAGGTCTATGTTCCCCACTGCGCAACATCGGACCAACACGAAAAGGAACTAGAAAGTAGAAGTATTGGAACAGCATTCGACTTACGCCGATGACCTGGTTTAGATCAGCCAGTGTTATCTGCTTTGCTCGATCAATCGCTTGAGCTACTTGCTGCTGTTGCTGAAACAAAAAGACAACTTAACTTGTGTTACCACTTAAAAAAAACGGTATTAAAGAAATAGAAAATAATTTGCCATGCAAAGCATGATAACAGTTTTTAAGCCAATATTTAACGCATCGCAACAAGGGCAGCTTCGGAATAAGAGCTTCGTTAGATGATGTGCTTATGTGGTGCGCAAATTGATGAGCAGTGCAGCAGCGAGAACCGACAGGTACCGTTCTCTTTACAGGTGATAAAACCAACTCGTTATCGATGACAGATGTGCGAAAAACGACCTGTTAACAATTTTAGAGACCAGGGTTTGTACAATTGCACGAAACATATTTCGAACGTGAGAGATCGTTCAGGCCAGCGCAGTCAGGAATCAAGCTAATCGCGGTGCCTATTATGCTTTCACCATCAGTGGAGGGAAATTCGCGCGCAACACAAACTGCTTGCTTACTGTATGTAGAAGGAAAAACGTTTCACGTAGCATCAACAAACGCACCCTTAACAAATCAAAGAGAATTGTCATTATTACTGCAATAAAATTTTTACTTACTTCCGGTGCTAGCAGGGGCATGATTTGGGTGCATATTGCGGTGAGTCGCTTCGCAATTTCAGACTGCAAAACAGAAAATGTTTTTGGCAAATTGATACTTCACACAAGGGATGGGGCAAAATAAAAATCACGTCTCTGCTCGCAGATAGCGAAGTTCAGTTGTGACAAGAACCTGAAGAGTACGCAGGCGCTTCCAGGCCCTTCAGCGCTAATCCGGCTCTGGTCAGATCAAAGACTTGCCTAAAAACTACCATTATAGCTACGCTACTGTTCCGGATTAAAAGCAACCGCAAGCGCCGGGCGATCTCTACAAGGCGGAATGCTAAGAACCGCAAGTATGCCGAGCCTTTCGACGAGATCGAACGTCGATCGCGACTCAATGGCTACATAGGTCAAGCATGACTGACTCGTGTGAAATCAGTGCTTACTTCGGTGTGCGAGTAGATCGTGCGCACTCGAAACTGCCGTTCGTTGGGAAGCTACTGACTCCAGCAGCGATTTTGTGCAACTGAAATTACCGATCAAAATTACAAAACTACTCATATTCAAGGATGTCAGTTGGTTGGGAACTCGGCTTCTACATGTTAAGGACAGAAACCAAAGCAACGACCTCAGTATAAACAATAGTCGATAAATGCGGTAAGATTTCGTCTGATCAGTTTTAAACCGCTGGCGAATATTGGTGCGTTGGTCTCATGCGATACAAAACACCCAAACTTAACGAAGCGGGACAAACTGATACCAAGAGTTTAATCAATCAAGCGAAAAACCAAAGACATACAAAAGACTAATTGTATCCGTTTCAAGCAGACACGCCATGTATGGCGGTCACACTAACTCTTCGTCAAACAGTGTACCATTTTACTGAACAAAAAGGTGCCTGAGTAAATGTTTGAACACAAAGAAACATAGGTGGAAGGGAGGGTGACGAGGAGACGCGGTAAAACTCGAGCAAACACTTCCAATGGATCGCAAACTATCCTATCGAAATCGAGGATGTCATGCGAGCCCAGTCTACTGTCAAGGGCGATTACGGTTAGTGTGAGTTTTGCAGCAAAGAACGTTGTAACCATCAAGGTGGGAGCAGGGTATGGAATGTTTGCTCATAACCGCTCCACGACGGATCTTAACGCTTCATCGCCGGACACAGGGTGGGTTGAGGGAAGTGAACCCGCAAAAGACGTTATGTTTGAACAGCGAACTTCTCTGAATGCGTTATGTTACACATTACAATCGATCTCGGTTTGTGCGGTCGCCTGGAATGTACAGGAGCAAGTCGGTAATTCAAACTTTGAAAGGGGGTCAACTTTACGCATTGAAATTTTGAGAAAAGCAACTAGGCAGCTCAAAGATCGGTATCGGAAGTTCCAACCACTTCACAAACCGGGTAAAATCTTTTGCAAAACCTTTGAACTATCGCTGTTACGCCTTTATACGTAAATGCTCCGAGTGCACTGGCTCCAAGGGCTGTGGTGTCCTTTGATTCATTCAAACCGAAATGTGTTTATGCCGGTTTGCTCTTTTCTTGCAGAAACGGCAGACTCCTTTAACACACGGATTTCCGACTGGGGGCTCGCATCTCCTTGAGTAACACAAAAATAATAGGGCCGAAGATAGGGTCAAGAAATCGAAATCGGGCTAAATATACATGAGAAACACTCAATAATTTTGGCAACAATTTCTATGAATCACGGACTGTCAACTATATTTATTCATGCATTTCGTAAAAGAATGCAAAGCAATACTTACTGAAAGGCGTGCCAGCCGCATACAAGAAGTGTTTTGGGTGGCGACACTACGACATTTGAACATCACAGGTTTATACAAACGTGTGTGGAACCGTCAGTCATGCAATCTGATTTTTCATTGCCTACTACGAACGAAAGCGGTCGAAAACGTTACGGATATTTATGACTATTCCTGTCGTTTAAGCTTGCCTCAGTTGCGGAGTTAGATCACACGCTTTTTGCTATCTTGCAATTGGGTTATTACTACAGTCTGCAGATAAATTGTTTCCGCGAGAAAACACGTCACTTTTTTCCTCTCTACTGGACGCAGGAACACGTAGTCTGTCCCCAGCAATTGCATTTGTTTCCAGCGCAGTAAGCACGGGATCATGAAGAACACCACCAATCCGCCATAGGTGACGTTGTTACCCGGTGTTGCAGCCCCATCTTCAAATACTGATCACCTTTCCACCCGCAAAACTTTGACACATATACAATTCACCCTACACCGTTTCAGACAGTCGCGATTAACCAAAGTTGTCTCGATGGAGCCGGCACAAACGAGTTTTTAATCAGACAACGGCGAACCTCAACAGCGTGCGCGAACAACCGACTGGCAACTAGATTCACCTGCAGCGGCTAACAGGAACGGGCAGTGTTGTCATTATCGCACTTGGCAAGAACCGCTGTTTCGTGCACAAGCGCAGCTCAGAAATTGTTGCTGACAAAGAATAAGTGGCAGTGCATACATCGAAATAGCTTTAATCCCGTACAAAATTCCAGATTGCTTTATGTGTCACATACGAGCGTCTGCATTCCGTTGCTTACGTCGAAAATTTAAAAAATAAAATTGGTATTTAAAACAATTGGCAGTCAACCCCATTGTGTGAAAGATATTGCAATATCGTACATGAACGCAATATCGACGTTTTCCGATCAAAGTTCGATTCGACTTTTAAAGCATGACTCGTGGTCATCTATGCTAGAAATAATATCATGCCGTACCGTGACAAAAATACCAAAGTCGCTTTCAAGTACTTTTAGAGCACTCTCTTCGTCGGTTTACAACGAAGAAACACTTGCTGCATAAAATGTTGGAGCTTTAGCTAGAAAATTGAGCAAACCAAGACTGATTAAATGTGACTGAATGGCCCATCTTGTTGCAGGGCAGCGATCGATTGTCATATTTCAAGAATGATATCGAAAAAATGAAATAAAACTGGTTTCGCACAAAAGCGCATCAGATCCACAACGTGTCGATAAAATTGCAGCTAAAACCCGGTAACTTGATGGTGGACGCTTGTCGTAGTTATGTCCAAATGCACAATCGAAGGTTTCACAAGGCGTTAATCTTCGTAAATCATATTGCATATGAACTGCATAAAATTGAGACAGTTTGCATTGCTAACACGCAGTAACATGACGCATGTGACAAACTGGAACCGCATAACATCACACAGCTATTAGTTTTGCGAAATCTCGTATTTCACACATGACGCTGTCTATCATAACGACCATTCACGAACAGAAGTAGTGAGGCGCGGTATTTTATACGACCAGCGATCATTACGTACAAGTTATACGGCACAACGCAATACCAATGCCATAGACAGCCCCTAAAAATGCGCTGAGAATGTTTTCCGTCATCATTGCTGCGGCTGTTCGTTAAGCGTCAAGCAAATGACCGCACACAAGTAAAACACCCCGAAGCGAACATAAATTTATCAAGCCTGAAGCAGCAAGCATTCCAACAGCCATTAAGTTGAACGTACACAATGGAGCGGCACGCAAATATTTACAGAAAATCATGTGCGACCTTGTCAAATAACCACGTTAGATGATCCGCAAAAAGAGAGCTGGAAACATCTGACCACGCACTGTGTGGTGACTAGGTATATTTGCCAACACGACCCAATGTACTATCAACCCAAATTAATTTCCACAAATCATTAAACCAATGTTTCTCCAACTTTTCCATTTCGCGGTCCCCAGTTCATAATTTCATTTTTTGCGGACCTCCGAATACTCTAAACCAGTGGTTCTCAAAGTTTTTTTCATATTCCCCCCTTACAAACCCAATCACTGTCAATTCCTCCCCAACAAAAATCAAGAAGATAATTGCAAAAATTTCACAATACATCTGTGAAGAAACAATAGAAATAGACGATCATGAACTAAACACTCTTTCATAACGTCAGTCATTGCAATTAAAGCAGTTTGTCCTTGCGTACTGTAGACATTCCCATCAAAGCCAACCTCGTTGTACAGTTTTTATGAGTTGGATAAACAAATAAAAAAAGTTAAGGTTTTTCATCCGCAGTTTTTCCTCCCCAAATCCTCCCTGGAACAAATTTCCTCCCGAGAATTAAAACTTCCTTAGTGAGCCAAGTGGCACCAGTTTGAGAACCACTGCTCTGGACAATGAATAAAACCATAGACGGCTTGCACATGAACGAAATACACAAGTGTTATATTTACGTCAATGGGCGTGTAAAGATTTAGCAAAAAATTCCGTGGACAGTTTGGACTATTACATCATGAAGGTAGTACTGGTAATATTTAGTTAAACCTGAAGGTGCATGCCAGACTACAGTTGTGGTGCGGTTGAGTTGAATAATGGAACAAATGGTCGAATAACAACTAGCGGGTTTTCTTGATTCGATTTTGGTTTACGGACCCCTTAAAACACATTCGTGGACCGCTGAGGAGTTAACGGGCCCCACGTTAACAACCCCTGTGTTTTAAAGGAATACAGTCCACTTCGAAAGTACACTCATGGACTTTTTGCGTGTTCAGGAAAAGGTACCCTCGAGGGTTGCGGAGTTGCAGCTTAGCATTTTTAGTGGAAAAAAGTTATATTCAAAGTTGTCAGTATGCCTTTAATATATCGTTTATCTGTCCGGACTAGAGCTGAGTTCAAATAAAAAATTACTTAATTACTTACTTGAAAACCTTTAATTATTTGATTAAGTAATTTTGCCATTACTTGAAATTTCAAGTAATTTGTTTTTAGAAAAGCTCAGATTTTGGAAGCCACGTGTGTTGCTGTGCAGGCAACATTGTTTTGGGGCTAGAAGCTCATTCCATTAAACTGAATCGCGGTCAACAGGTGTGAATTTTGTCTGAGCCGCCCATTACATGATTTAAAAATTGCAGTGATTTTGATGTTCTTGCATGTTTTTCAGTCTAAAAGTCAAAATCCTGATTTGCTTGAACTACTCAAGTTACTTAAGTAATCTGTTAGAAATTACTTAAATTTTTGTTGCTTGAACCCAGCCCTAATCGGGACAGGCGACAGCTCTCAAGCGACTACCATGCGCCAGGATCCTGCCAAACTGCTGCAAGGAGGATCAACTTCACATCATATCGATTTAAGGTCTGCGCGCATACTGTATGTTGGCTAACAAAAATAAACGAGGGTATGGGTGTAAGGAAATTGTAAATTTCAACTACAAATCTGAGACGGGAATGCCACAACATTGTGTATTTTAGTTTCGCTATGCACAATAGTGAAATAGCGAAAGCTAACTCGCAGATTTATGCATAAATTTGAGAGACATCTGCCTTTCAACAAACTGCTTTCTGAAGAAAACCTGCGCTGTATGGAGGCAGTATGTTAATGTTTAGGTTGACCATGAGTTTGAGGAACTGAATTGGGCCAGCTACGCAAGCTTCGGCTTGCGAGGCACGAGAGCGAAGGGGGATGGCAAGCTTACCATGCGCCAAAGAAGTTATGTTAAGCATCACATTCTGTACAGATTATGGAAGAACTCTGGTCTTATATAAATGCCCCTATGGCGAATTTTTCGCGTGTTTTAGGCGCTGCACCAATCTTGCTTTATACGTTCACGTGATTTTCTGCTGTTTAAACGGAATTGCAATACAAGAATAAGTTGAAATCAGGCGCGCAACCAGGGGGAGTATTTGGGGCATTTGCCCCCACCCCGAAATTTTCAAAACATTGCATAGCAATTTTGACATTTGCAGAAACTTTCAAAGAATAAAGATGAAATTTTATATTCTAATCAATTTTAA
>JGI24021J15306_10002451_pt1 | contig 20068 bp, 15 predicted proteins | sample Ectturendosymbi1_FD_15306 | JGI IMG/M metagenome (IMG submission 15306)
CTTATCTGTTGAAATGCTGTAGGGGTACATGCTCATTTGTCGGAATGCTGAAGGGGTACATGGTAAGAAAAAGGTTGGGAACCCCTGCTCTACAGCATGCCAAGCAAAGCCAGTGGTGTTCCCAAACATGTTCATAAAACAACAAGCACAGGAGGTTGTTCAAAGCACAAACAGTTCACTTTGAAATGCGCCGACACAGGGCGGTGAAGGAAGCGCCGTGTTTCACCCTTCGTTTGCAAGAAAATAGCAAAGCTATAGTCCAAACTACTGATCGAATTGTTGTCTAAATCAGAGAGATAAGACGACCGATAAAAATTAGATACTTACCGATGACACAAGCCGGGAACTCTAAACATGGAATGGTGTTCTTGGTCGTGACGTAAGCGACGATGTTTTGATTGAAGAACTTGAGAATCAACGGGATGCAGTTGGCAAAAACCAGATGCTGGCTTGTATATTCAAACTAAAAATAATGTAACGTTGTTCTATTTACACTGAACAAGTTGGAATGAAAACGAGTAAACGGCAGCTCTTTTTCATGCGTATTCGGAAGATATTCGAATCTTGCTGTCGCAAGGATTTTAATAGTTGGTGAATTCAAGCGCTTCGAAACTGCAACCGTTACTACTTTACTTACTGTTCCATCTTATATGTACAAAGCGTATCTTTTCTTGATACAAAGTTGTTATAAGCGTATAATTTCACCAAAAACAACGCTCGACGCAATGCACAATTTCGCTTCAAAGTGTGTTTCGCAGCGAGATAAGCAGTTTCACAAAGGAACCTCACTGTGCCTCCAAGAAAACCCCATCATGACATTAGCAGGCGTGTTAGGTTAATAATGCAACGGCGGTAGCACCGGCCTAGCAGCAAAAACGCTTCGTGCACTAAGCGTGAGCATGCATGCAAGCAACCGGACATTGTGGTCACCTGGTAAACGTGGCTCAAGTTGAAATGCTTGAGCAGCAGCAGCAACAAGCCAGATATCGCCTTCACAATGATCTCCCTGTGTCGGTTCACGTCGATGCCGAGCTTTAGCGACATAACCGCTGTGGTTCTGCAGCAAACACATCGTTCAGTGCAACGCAAGCATCGACAGGGTTTTCGCGCTCTACGCGCAAGCACACGCTGCGAAAAATACGAGCTGGTTGCATCAATGCTTTGTTTCTTTTCAAGTCAGTCACCCCTAAACATTGACCAGCCACGTTGAGAAACGTCAAGTGGAGCCAGATTAAAGCTTTTCAGCGGAAACAGAGCACGTTACCAGAGCATTCGTGAGTAAGTGCTCCGAGACCACGACAAACTGAAGAGAACTCTTTTGCAAGAGGGCAACACCACACGCAATTCCTTCTGTCGCAAACAACAGAGGTGTAGTACTTGTACTGCCACGTGTTTAGGTAGCAAAAGTTGAACCAGTTTAGGATTTTAAAAAATAACTGCGCTGGTGGCAGTTGGAAAACAAACGTGAATTGCGAATATTGCGGAAGTAGCGCACGCATTGCCAATCGTAAGCGTCGCGCTCTGCAAAGCAACTGGATAGCAGTCACGTTCGTAGTATTCTTGTGTAATCCTCTTTTCCACTCGGTTAAAGCCCATGAATATGACTAAAATCAGGTCTCGAAAACATTGCATTTGCTCAGCGACAAGGCTAAACGAGGTCTATGTTGAAATGCTGGTCTTAAATTGTTTGAGAATGAATAATACATAAGCCGGACAAACAGAGAATGAAAGCGAACATTTGAAAAAATACACAACAGAAAATTTGAGATTGCGCTTTCAAACTACAACGCTTTTGCAGCTTCAGGAAATGCACACCATCGTTACGCGTTACCTTGATTGACAAAACAGTAGGTTATGAACTACAGTCTGCTGGCAATTACAGCACAATGAGCAGCTGACGTAGAATTCCGGCAATTTTCAGCCCCATCAACTCAACCAACAGACTAGCTTAAAAATAATTGCCGATTTCCAACAGCTTTCTGTGGCCCAATTGTAAATTATAAAAATGCCGCTTAACGCATCGAGCATTGCTTAAGAAAAGCGTAAACATTTTATGGATTGTGTTCCATGCCCAGCTCTATAGTCGTCCCTGTGAAAACAGCATGATGATGGTCAAATGATAAAAAAAATAGCATTGAACCAAATAGTTACCTTGATTTCAATTGACATAATAAGCTTTCTCTGATCAAGCGCATGATTACTAACGTGCGTACATGTTAAGTTAGCAGCCGCTTGAAATGGCTAAAGGCAATTTTGAGGTTTATGGTCAACTTATTGTTAATTTAGTCAGGATAACCAATAAAAGAAAATAGTTCAGCCTTCTGAAGTGACAGGAGGTACGACGTTGGTCGTCTTGCCACACATTTTTTGACAAGCGATGGTATTTCGTACTTTTCACGAAATCGCAACGCTTGGTACGTCTTAGGTACGAGATCGTTGAAATGTTCTTTGTTGTTCAGTAGCTGCTGCATACATGTACAGAAACGAAAGGTACGCCATTATAAATTTGAAGCTTGATCTCCTTAGCCATATTGTGATGATGATGCTCAACCTGAAATGGTATTAACAGATGTACTGTTCATATAACGTCGCCTTCACTCTTACTTTCCATAACATTACATAGCTGCATACGGTCCACTGCAAAACAATGGATCGTTCCTACCCCAAAGCCAACCTGTCAGCAGTCCTGCTAAACACAGCCACAGAGGTTTATGACCTAACCGTCGTGGTAGGGTTTGAAGAGGTCTCAGCGCCAGACATTTCTTGCATTATCAGATTCCTCACAACCAGTTTCGTGTTAACGCGGGTACAAACCTTTACTGGAATGCGTAACAAAGTTAAAGAGTAGGTTAAGAACTATTTCTATTTCTCATCGATTCGTGGTCAAAAATTGCTCTGAAAAAAAAACGATCTTGGAGACCTATAAACCAGCATAAAAACAATGGCTGAAACGGTTTTTGAGTGTAGTATCCGGTACGGTCAAGGTCCATATGGAATATACAGTCAGCATTTTCATTGTGATCATTCATCTCCACCACAGCTGCGTTACCGAGACTTGGAAGTTGCATTTAATTTTCACCTTTATTCAGCCACCAGACGTGCTTTACTGTAACCATATTACAGCTTCAAAACGCGACGTTNTTTTGCACATACACAGAGTGACGTAAGTTAAGAGCACCTTCTCCAAGAAGGCCACTTTTCATGCGTGGCCATTTTTATCAAAAGTTGTGAAATGCTGAAATAATGCAATTTGAGCATTTCAGTGCTAGGTATCCACATTACTAAAGACTTGAAGTCAAAACGTCTTTGTCTCAGTCGCTAAATTGGGAAAACTCGAGATACATAATTTCCCTGCAATGCGATTTCTTCTCTAAGTGATCGGTTTCGTCGTTGATCTGATCTATTAAAACATCATCAACAAAAGGGCTGAGTCGCATTCATTCAATCGATCTGTGGTCTGCAGGCAATATATCACTTTTCACTGTAGCGTCGCCTCGTCAAACTCCTAACTATGACATCACAAACAAAAACTGTTAATCTGGAAAAACGTTACAAGTCGTATCACTGAGCAAAGCAAAGTTAAAAACCACTGCTTTAAGATCATTTTCTTAATGACTGTATGTGGCGATTGAAATATATTGCAAAAATTAAATTAACCAAATGCGACATAAGCTGGTACAAAACGTAACCACAAAGAAGATTTTAAAAATCTAAATGTGAAATAAGCGGAAAAACCATCTGTCCTTCTTTGAAATAGGGCACATTTTTTCCAAATAGTGCCATTTTTGACTTCTTACAAGCTGCATGATCAAGCTGCATATCTGCCGTTCTTCTAAGCCTCGCGTGTAGAAATCGCAACAAGGCAATACGTACGAATCTTTGTATAGCAGTCTGTTCGTGCTATCGTGCTAAGTTAGACGCAGTGAGAAAAAAATTCTGGTAAAAACTGTACTCACGGCATGTCTTTCGGAAGTATATCTGATAGGATATTAATGGAATCATTTTTAGGTTTCGCAGTGGGAGCGGCAGCAAGCAAGATCTTCAGCAACGCTATCATGTACTGAGGAAGATTGGGAAGCATCGCTTGATACAACCTCTCCGTCACAGTGTCTGGAATAATCTTGAAGAGAGTGAACAAACATGTAAGGTAAACGGTAATTACTAAAACAGGACAAGATGTTTTAGGATTAAAAGTCAAAAACGCATTCATGGTTAAGTACAGTGGCGTAACTAGAGGTTTGTGCCAGGGGGAAACCTAGCTGAAAGGGACACACTGGCCACTGTAGGGGGTCCACTAGCTAACGCGCAGAAAAAAACTTAAGAAATGATGGTGAATCCGGATGTAGGTGGCTATACCAAAACCCTAAATAACCGGAAAATACTCCGAAACGCGCAAAAAGTGACAACCTACTAAAAACCAAAGGAATACTAAAACCGAAATATAAACTAAGTGGGGGCCCGGTTCTTACATTTAGCTTACCAGGGGGGCGATTCGCCCCTCTGCCCCCCAACAGTTACGCCACTGGTTAATAGCATACGCACGTATACGGTTAAACTTACTTCGCTCTTGCCCATGGTCATTGGAAACTTGCTAATCTCGGCTTCCCGTTCTATCTGAAGATCAGAAAAGGGGATGTACAAGTGTTTCCTAAGAACTCTGATGCTATCCTGAGTTGGATTTGGAAGCCCAGCAACAGTTGTCAAGTCGCTGTAATTCAGTAGTTAAAGTTTGAATTTTAAGCACACCCAGAGACGCAGTCTGCCAACGCGCCATTGAACGCAACGACAACACCATTTACACCGAATGCACTGCACTCTGCTCACCCAGGCAAAGCGAAGCCAATGAACTTCTGCCTGACGAGATTAAGGAAGGCCTCCACGTCCCTCTTTCGAGCTTTTGGCACCCAAGGCAGTCCCGGAACGACTTTCAACACTGGAACGCCAGCCATTTCGATGGCTTCTTGCTGTCGCCTGAACTCTTTCCTGAGCTTAGCAGCAAGAACAGTTGCTTCCGCATTCAATGATAAATCTTTTGAAGGGTCACTGGGAACGGGAGTCTGCAAAAAATGTCAATGCAAAAAAGACCAAATTGTGGTTGCGTTAAAAATTTCAGCGTCACGAAACGATTTATCTGCTTCAACATCATCGCGATCATTTGTCACCGGAAAAGCATCATGCATAGTCAGTAGTCATGAAAATAACTGAAATTTTCTATTTCCACAGGGATAAAATGTGATCAACGCGAGTTGCAATGTCAAGTAGCTAAGTGTTTGAAACGGAAATAGTTAAGTGAGAACGCTGAGCTAAGGGGCAAATAAAAATCCTAAAAAGTGTAACCGTTTCTACGCTTTACAAAAGGCACAACGAACGTACATATATAACGTGGAAGCGAACAAACTTTTTTGCATTCGCTAGCGTTGCGGTTCTTTGCTTATGCCACAAAGGTGTTTTTCTAAATACAAACAGCAATTGAAATTATTCGAATGGGATGCTGATTGAATGACGTTGCATGTCCTTATTTGACCTCTGGACACAAAAACAATTTAGCATTCCTCGACTTGCAACTGAACAAAAAAAATCTGATTAAATTTATTTGAAATATGTGCTTCTGACTTGTTTGGCGTCGTGAGCACGAACGTGAGCTTTGCCTCAACACTTGGCCCACCTGCGTCTCATGACAAACCGCACTGCTTGACAGGGCAGCACAGCAAAAACTGATCGTTTCGAAAACACTTTCCACTTTATCGTCCCTGGAACGCCATGGATAACGTGTTCAAGATGAACAATTTCAACTGGTGGCGGCGGAGTTGTAAACGGGCCTCATTTTGAAGCCCGATTTAGGCACGAAAGCAATGTTTACCGAGTGAGTCAAGATATGCACAGCTGTGGTGTATTGGCTGCGCAGGAAAATAAGCTCGACTAAATAATTCACAATTGATCATTGTTTATTGAAGATTTAATCGACTCGATCGCGTCAACAGTAACTGGTGACAAAAGTAACCAGCGCTGCGAAAAAATCGTGTTGCAGGTCCGCAATCGGCCTGAGACATTTTACAAACTTAAGCCCGACTTACAAGTCAGGATGGCGGCGACAGCACAGGCACAACTGTTTGCTCGGTCTGGAGCAGCAACAAAGACCGTAACGGTGCCGCCTGGAGACTGAGAAAAATATTAATATTTTCCCAAAATATTAGAACTACCAACTGCAAAGAGCAGGATCGAAAGCTTGTGTGTAAAGCGACAAAGCGCGAATCGGTTGATTTCATCCACAGTTCCGCACGTACCACGAAATGTGCATTCATACATAATTATTAACTTATGAAACGCACTGAAACCTTTTGAAAAATGTCATAATTTCATTGATCTACTATCACATCCTAGAGTCCAGGAAATATTATTACCAATCCGAAGTAATTTCATCAACACCTATATACTTCAGGCAATCGATTTGGCTACAAAATAAATTTCACCACCCTTCCATGTTATAGGTGCTGACCATAATGCCAGGTGTCGGAGGTGGCAAGCTGTCTCCATCACCAGTAGACTGTTTCACAACACCGTTCGTTTCATCCAAAGGGCTATCTTCATCTTTTAGAATAGATTCAGTGGCTCCATCTTGTGGCAGTTCAACGTCATCAATGCTCGTCACCTTCTCTTCCTCGAATAGCTAGAAAGAAAATCAAACTTCATGTATACTCCATAAAAGCCCTTCCACCCAGAATACGCTCAACCACGGCATGGTAAAATAATTCATTTGTTAAACAATTTACACCAATACCAAGGCTTGTTAGCTCATTTGGTTTGAGCAGTTTTTTTGCGTTTCCGTGCGGTAAAACAAAACTAAAACCTCGACATACATGGAATAAAGTTATTCCAAAATCGTGCGGCATCAAACGCAAAAATCATTCGAACATCGTGCGGCATCAAAGTACTGCACTTGTAACGAATAGTATTACCGTAAAAATCATTGTGCTGACTATACTGATCAGTAAGAAAATACATGTTAAACTTCGAGCACATGTTATTTTCCCGTGATACCACCTGACTTAAGAACTTCGCAACGAATAGTACGTTGTAAAACATTGCTATCGCACGCAGCAACTACATTCCACGAAGTACGGCAGGACAAGTGATTGATAAAATTTACTACTGTGCAAAAGTGCTGCATGCGAAAAATAGAGCTTGCCGCGCAGATCGCGAATACACGCCCAAAGGAAATAAAGCGATTTTAAATTTACGCTTCTAAGCTCGTTAAAATTCGTATGAAACTTGCACCTGTCCATCTGTTTCGTTTTTGGTAGACTTGGATCCGCTTGCGTCGATGTCACTACTCTCAGCGTCGAATTCGTACAGGACACTCTGAAACGACAATATGAGAACGAATTTGGCAGAAATAATAACCAATATTGNTTACACGCAATTAGTGAAGCAAGGATGTTGAAAACACCAAAGAAAGTTACACCTTGACTCCACCATGGTAAGAATGCGGGACGCGAAATACGGGCACAGGTCGTCAGTTTTTAAATGAAAACGGCCAGATTTTAGATTAGAGCATTTACGGAAACCAACTATTATCGACAGTAAGAAAGCTGCGTATAAGCTCAGCATTAACCATTAACCGCAACGATGTTGTTGCACATGTTTAACTGACACAGTTGGCGCATTTTCACGGCATCTGATCCAAAAACACACTCGACTAATGCCATGTCCACGTCTGCCATTCGGCGTGTAAATGCAACGACACGTAGAAAGCCATACACGTTTGCCTTTCTTTCTTCCTTGTGCTACTTCGAGCAGGTCGGTGGCATTGGTGGGTGGAGTAGAAGCCTTCATGTCACGAACGATTTGCAGTGGGTTTTCTGTCAATATCGATAGCCCTGCTTCTTGACGAAGCTCCACTTTTTTCTGTTGCAAATTCTCAAACCCTCCCAATATCGTCTGTCACAGCAAATTTTCAAGTAAACACCAGCAACATCAAAACATTAACAACTGACAAAAGGAAGCTCATTTTACATTAATGAACGGGAAAAACACATACCAGCAAAAGCTTCCAGGTTAAAAGCAAAACTTTCTTCATTGGATAAGGAGAAGGAACTTGGCAGCAGAACTTTGATATCATTTCAAAAAGAGCAATAACCAGCGGTTCCTTGTCATTCAACCCTTGTTCTAACGTAAAAATAATGTGTAGGACGGATACAGACGAGATCTACTTGGAAATAGCACAAACTACCCAAAACTATCAAAAGACACTATTCATCTTATCATATGTTTTAATATAAATGATAGTTTCGAACCAGCACGGCATGAGGCATTGGAAAAACTGCGCTATGTCGCATGTCCCATCAGACGAGGCACTTAATAAATCTATTGCACAGTAACGACACAAAACGCGAGAAAACTTTCGGGTTTTAGGATCAGAACTCCTTTGAGGATTTGACATGTGCGATTTTAAGAGTAATTAATTATGCAGTAGTGGTCTTTTACTTCGAAATGTCTCGACACACGAAGCGCAAAGCGTACGGCATAAAATAAAATGTTTCATACCAGACCGACACACGATGTACAATATTACGTAGCAAGATAAAACACAATCTTAGGTAGCAAGATAAAACCTTGCTGAAGCGATACCGAAGAGCGGAAGGATAGCTGCCAATTCTTTGAGATCAGCTACTGTTACTCTAGCATTCTTTAGAACAGGGGTTCCCAACCTGGGGCACATGTACCTCCAGGGGTACATTTAAGGTTAGCAATAGATGAAAAAATATATTTAGATATTATTTCCAAATATTTATACATATATCAGTTAATGTTATTTAAAAAAAACATTATATGCTTATTGTTATATCTATGAATGGTCATGACAAAATATTTTGTCATATGACATTTTAGGGGTACATGTTCATCTGTCAAAATGCTGAAAGGGTACATGCTCATCTGTCGGATTGCTGAAGGGGTACATGGTAAGAGAAAGGTTGGGAACCCCTGCTTTAGAACATGTCGTATTAAAACGTGAAATGGGACAAAAACGAAACAGATCAAGCCTAGACAGCTGATTCTTCAGAAGCTTGCATCAAACCTAGAGCTTTTAATAGCTTTGTCAGAATAATTTGCACGCATGGCTTAAACACTCTTTTTGACCTCATTTCTTACCACAGATATCCTGAAATGGCAAAATTTCACTATTTCACAATGAAGTGCTGAACTTTGATGGGTAATTTGCGTAAGTAAAATAATCTTTCAAACCAAAAACTTCATAAGACTGAAAACTGGGTTGAAAACCATAGGAGTAAACCAAAACTTCAAAGATGTTTTCAGGTCCCACTAAATTTGCGTGAATAAAAAATAACTTCAAAACTTCACTAGTGATCACTGATCACTCAATATAAATATGTGCACAATAGATTAAAGTATATTTTGTTTTCCAGAGTGAGGTGCAAATAAAAAAAATTATTCTACACACCATCAAGTTAATACAGAAGCAGAAATACCTAATTCACATAAAAATTCTTTCTTCAATTGTTTTCTTTCTTCTGTGCCACCAATTAGTTCTCTTCGAAATGTTTCAACCATTGTATACAAAATACTGATTGTTCCACGCAACATTTTGCTATCTTCTATTGTTGGTGCTGAGGACTTCTTTTCGCTTGGCACATCCATATTGCTTCCACTTGCAATAAATATGAACATAGTTATCTTGGGCATCTCAAACTGTGTTAGAATCGCCAACTCCAGAGATCGACCGATATGGATTTTTTGGGGCCGATACTGATAAATCGGCCATTCATGGACCAATAGCCGATACCGATAATCGCTTTTTCCAAAAAATTTTTAAATCTTGTTTTCTGCTTCATTATAAAAATTATAAAGTATTCTATGCCTTACTTTTTTACAAAAACTACAAAAATCAGGATTTATGAGCTAAAATTTTTCAAATTGCAGCAATTTCAATAGTTTGCTATGATTTTTAATTAATCTGATTAATGATGATGCTTTTGTTGCAGCTGCGACGGCTGACGCGTGTTTCATGGTTCATCTTGTCTGCTTCTTTATGAAAACGCACCTGCTAGCATTGCTGCAAGGTAACTGTCTTGACTTGGTTTGTTGTGCTTTCTTGAGCAAGTTGTTTTGGTGCATGAGGAATATAACAGCGTTTTGTCAACACCTACTGAGGCCGACAAAATCGGTCGTGTTGGCCAATACCAATATACCGGTGAAACCCAAATATCGACCCGATGTATATCAGCCAATCTCTAAATACAACATATACAAATTACACAACCATGCACTTGGAAATCTGAAATCAAGACAAACTTCTTTCTCACTTTTTGAAGTATGAGCCTCGGTTACGATCTTACATCACTTTTTCTAAGCACTTGAAAATCTTAGAGGCGCTTTATTTTTCAACCACCTTTTGAAGGGGATTAAAAAGCATCGTGCCTCTAATACCAGCTCAGAGCAGCGCATACCAAAGCATAAACCAACATATCAACAGAGGTAAATTACAATTTTTTATAAATGTATGCAATCCCAGAAAAACATGTATGGAGCAAGATTTAAACATGCACTTTAACTGTATTTTTTGAAGGACATCGTCATAAGATTACTGTATCATTGATATAGTAGGGCAGGGGTTCTTAATCTGGCGTCTATGAATGAGATTTAAATGGTTAATAGCAGGGTTTTTTTTGAGGAAAATGTTCGGTACCTGGTATGGATCTGCAGGGACCCGATTTCTCTGATTCTAGGTACCCGATTTTCTCTGATTTTAGGGACCCAATTTGAAATTCTAGGGACCCGAATCGGGTCCCTAAAACGCCTTAAAAAAAACCCTGATTAATAGCCTTTGCCCTGATATTTTGAATGAGATAATTAATAGGCTTTGCAGACATCTGATGACAGCACGATGATTAAAACCTAATTTTGAAGATTTATTACAACGTTTCTTCTTGAGGAGTCACAATTTTTATTAAGATTTGCTAAAGGTCCATGACCCACTAAAGTTTAAGAAACGCTGATGCAAAGAGCTAACGCTTGGCAAGCATGTGCCTAGCAAACAAAGAAAATCCACTCCCACATTACTTCTGCACTTTCATATCACGTTTATGTGCATCCCCTGCTAGTTCAGCATTTATAGATTTCAACATATGATTTGGTATGGTCCAACATCAGAAACAGGTTGGGTGCAGAGAAGGCAGAAAAATTGGTTATAAATATCCCGATTTTACAGAGCTGAAGAAGGTAACCAGTAGAATTTACTCAAAGCAAACTATTCGAATTATATCCTTCTCTTTTTTCAAGTCCTTCTAATTTCCTTGCTGTTCGTTTTGCTTGATCAAAGTGTGTTGCTTGTTTTACATATTATTTCATAGAAGATTTTTCAAAGGAAAAGTAAAGAGTGGGTTTTTTGGTTTGCGTCCAATTACATCAACCCTGGCTGGCATTGGGTTTAATATGTGATTCACCACCAACAGGATGTGCAAAGAACAACACCCATATGTGGCACAAACATTGAACAAGCAATATAGAGTGATCGCGGCACGTGATTTCTATTGTTGCTTACTGCCACGGTGTGAAGCTTTGCGCATTGGTGTTCGGGCTTTCCAATTGCAACAAAAGCAAGAGGAAAGTTGCATTGTTCAAAATATATCTTAATTTTCGGATAAAATTGTTACTGCACATTGCTTGTGATAATAAAAACAACAACAATAAATTCATTCAGATGAGTTCCGCATGCCAAAATACTTGTGTCCAAGATAAACCAACACAAATTAGACCATGTGACTAAACACTAACAAACACATTGTTCAACTTTTCTACTGTAAACCAAGTAGCACACCAACTGTTGATACAGGAGATAAGCTTACATCAGTATTGTCACCAAAGCTGCTTACTACAGAAGTCCAGCAAAGTGATTTGGACCAAAGGCCTGCATAGGTCAATTTCCCTGTAATTCTGGGCCATAGGTCAGGCTAAAATCACCATAGGCCATGCTGTACTGAGCTGTAAAAATGCCTGCCCACAAACAACTAGTAGTGATTCTTTGAATGACATAACTGCACATGTTTCATTTTATTTTATGTGTACACCTTTGCACAGTGGCACATTTAGCCTGGCAGAAAGTCTGGTATTAGATAATACTTTTCAGAATGAAACCAGATTTTCTGCAGGTATTCTAAGATCCAATCAAATTTGGCTGGTAGTCTAGCGGAACTAGCTATTTAGATAGTGGTACCGGTCATATTTCGGTCTCGAGACATTTTGGTGAGATTGTGAAATCTTCCAGATATCTTACATGTTAACTTTTTAGTGCAAACGTACTTAAACCAACGAAAGGTTTTTATTTAAAAAACTACAGACATGATCCAAGATTTAACAGTTAATCAGCATCAACATATGACTTTCATGTAATATAATCATTTAGATTCGCCTGCCTATTATCACTTAAATAAACGAATTTAATCAGTTTTTCACCTGCCTATATAATCATTTAAACAAACAAATGTTATCAGTTGTTTATGTACAGAAATGTCGCAACCGAAATGTCCCCAGACTGAAAAGTCGCATACCCTCCTGTGAATGGGGTACTGAAAAGGCATGCAGCTTGTCAAACAATCAGCAAATATCAGCTGTACAACAACAATAACTCTTTATTTCAACATGCATACACTTATACAATTGATGCTGACAGTCACCTGCACAACTGTGTCTGTGGAGTGCTCGCTACCATGAAAAAAACATGCTTGCAAAANTACTGCAGAGAAGAGCANGTGAGTGCAACTGCTCTGATGATTTTGCATCATGTAAAAGTGAATTACAACAGAGTACAGTAGTAGTATAAGACGTCTTGCGCAACAAACAGGGTTGTCAACTGTTATGAAAAATTCGTTGTTTAAATATAGCTTCAATGAAAACTAACACACGATACTTTGGCATGACATAGAAGTAGGCCTAAACCTTATTAAGCATACCTCCTATCATAACCTAGTGAGTGTAACTGTAAACAGCAGATAAAACTTAAACTGCATTGAAATAAAATCATCACAATTTGGGACTGTGTCCTCATGCCATGAAGCGAAATATTACAATGAAGCTCTGCATGTGTTTGGCAGTAACAGATTCTGAAACATGTGCAGTAGACACACATATCAATGTAGAATTGGGCATCAGCATAGATTCGTTCAGGTTATTACCTAGGTGCTATTTTGACATGGCACTGATGTAGTCATTTCATCATAAACCTATACAATGTTAGAGGGAAAATGTTGTTACGTATTCTAACCCACCTACATTAGAGTCTTGCAGTGGCAGCATTTGATATTTGATTGGCATTAATTCTGAGCATCTACGGCATAAGAGGGTATGTCATGACAGCAAAACAGACCTAGGTGCAACCCTGTCTATCCATATAGAAGTCAAACTTCAGTGTGACTAAGAGATGCTAGAAACTAGCTTTGTTGATGGGCTGGACCAGACTGCTCTGTTGTTGTACAGACCAGGCTGCTTTGTTTTAGAGGCCAGACCACCTCAATAATTTCAAATCAATGTGAGCAGGCCATAAACTAGAATCATGATAGGACAGGCTAGGCCATAAAAAGCCAGATGTTGAAGGCCTCTAATCTGTAGAGCATCAGTGAGTAACGTTAGTATCGCTTCCTTTACAACAACCTATATTATCTTCCTTGCTTTTTCAAAACTAAACAAACCCAATATATTAGAAAACTTTTAGACTGACAAGTAGACTAAACTTATAATATAATTCAACATGTGTACTTGATTTCCATGACTAGTAGCTCTTGGACCATTGCAAAGATTCCATGCTGATATAACAAATAACAGTTATCTTGGCAATTTGAAATTTGTTCTGCAACGTGAGTGCATTCACCATAAACACCTTGCACAAGGTAAAGCAAACAGGTTACAGCTTTATATCTGCAAAACAAAAGCATGCATAATGACATTGTAAAAATCTACCGGCAACATAATCATGGTTGAAAAAGAGAGAAATGATATACCAAAATTCAAAATGTTGGGATTGAATGCACTACATGCCAACGGTATTAATTGATTTCTAGACAATTTTCATCCCAATGAGTAAATTGCTTTATGTTTGGATTAGCTCCAGCTTAACCACAAATCCAAATCAAACAAGCAAATTTCTGATTGTTGATGGCGTGTTGAGAATTATGGCGACAAGACAGCTTCTGCATTGAAGTATGCTGACCCAGAAACACATGAAATATGCTTTGAATGAAGACATATTTACTCAATGTAATAATAATATTAGCTTAATTCAGACTTGTGGTCCATACAGACGCGATCATAGACACAAGAGCACAAAAAATGGTTAGCCACACAGTAGTGCATTTTGCACATGACCATGGAGAGGAGCAAAACACTTTACCATCACCACAACTTCATTATCATTCACAAGAACACAATAAATGGTTAGTCATGCAGTAATGCATTAACGCTGTGAGAGCCGGAGTACGATATATTCGTACTTTGAAATCAGCCTAAAACCAGCAGTTGTCAATTGGCTTACCAATGCCATAGCTCCTCCGCCGATTGCGCTGGAGAGCTGTTTAAGGTCTCAAACAGATTGGCCAGTCTTCTAGTCTGCACTCGAAAAAAATTTTTTTGCTTGGGGGTTACAGATTTTTTGTGAGTGACGTCATAAGTGAAGTAGTTTTTGAGCCATTTTTGCTCATGTTACCTGGCTTAGGGGCCAACCACTAGGCCAAAGTATTTTGCTGAAGCTTTCACTGAAAACTAGGCTTGAGTCTTTTGAGCCTTTGATTAACTTTCTAGCATTTCTGGTTCAAAAGTTACGATCTAAAATAATCAAATTAATTAATTATCCAATTATTTGGTCAAATATTATTATTACTTTAGATCATAACTTTTCAACCCGAAACCCCAGCAAGTCATCCAAAGTATCAAAAGACTTGGATTGTAGCCTAGTTTCCAGTAAAAACTTCAGCAAAAATACTACCATCTAGCAATTTGGGCCCAGGGCCAGGTGAAGTTGGCCAAGGTGATCTAAAAGCCCTCCACTTATGACGTCACTCACAAAAAACCCGCACCCCCCAACTAAAAAATTTTTTTCGAGTGCAAACTACAAGACTTGCCGGGTCTTTGAGCTTTTGACCAGGTCTGTAGCATTTACCGGACCGGAGAAATTCCCGCGCAAAGCTACTCTGATCCAGGTGTTTTTTTGTGAACCGTTTGAATTAACCCGGGTCCAAAAGTGTTAACAGAATCAGTGTTTGTACATGACCAACCAACATTGAGAGGAGCAAAGCATTTCAACAGCACTTCTTACCTTTTGTATGCTTGGTTCGTATACATTGCACACACATTTTTTCTTTTTACTACACAAAAGCAATACTGATGAGATGCTAAAGGTGTGTTTACACTAGAAATGCTTCTGAAGCACGTTCCGTCCTTCAGCAGCATATAGCTGTCTACATTTGCAACGTGTCTTCTGCATACATGAGACAAGGACGTTTGTGACGACAGAGGTGTAGGTCAGTTGATGCAGGTGTAGGCCAATGAGGATTTGCTAAAGACAGCAATAAGTGGCATCTCAACACTTGGATCATACATTGCTTTAGCTTAAATTAACACGTGCACCATTTATGCCCGAAACGCTGACCTTATGATACACAGCAGCCTGTAGCATTCATGCTAGTACTGTAGTCACACTCTGGCACGAAATCTTTCTGAAATAAATGCAACATCATGACCTGAAATAGTACTTCTAACATACCTTGGTAGATGGTCTTGGCAGTAACATAAACATTATTGTTTCACAACACATGTATTGCATTACAAATAGAGCAACCTCAGGATCATAGCACACATGCTTTTTCACACTTACTATTTCAGTTACAGTACTATTTATGCTGAAACTTGCACAATTTTACACATAAATACAACTTCATCTTTAGGGTGATTTATTAATTTAAACAACTGATCTTAGTTGATTTATACAACTTTTATGAACATTGCTGCACAACGTATATTCTAGTAGTAGGTGGGTAGTTTGCAATAAATTATAACTGGCCCATATTATAAGCTGAACAGGGCAATGACAGCCTAGCCTAGACTAAATACACCATCTCATGGCATGAGGTAAGCCAACATCTGCACTGCAATCTATGACTGCATACGTCAAGGCTAGTCAGATTTGTGTAATGTATGCTAAGCCATGACATACAATTGAAGTTTGTGTAACAGAAATCATGCAGTTCTTTTATTTACACAAGATAGCCTAACCCAGACAAAGTTACTCTTCTGTGAGATGTATTAAGCAGCAGCAGACATTAGGCGTAATAAAATAAGGAATCTCTTGGCTTTCCCATAGTGTAGCAACAAACTAAACTTATGATGGGTGTGACATGATGAAAAAAATTTTATGAAAAAAAATTAATGCAAGAGTTCAGAAATGATTTTTAGCAGTTGGCACATTCTTGCTTTTCCTTAAGTGTTTAGTTCAGACACAAGGTCCAGATCATTTTTAAATCTACCATTAAGCATAAATAATCCAAACAACCGCAACCGATCATTTCACACGAAACATATCTTTTATCAGTTGACTGATACAGGCTGAGACTGGCCCAGACCTACCTGGACATCAAGCTCACCACAGCTTCCGTCGCTCACAACGCGCGTCAAGCGCTGCATGCAATCCGTTTTCCGTGGATCCAGTTACGCAGTTGAAGCGCCTAACGTCCCGTTTCCATAGCCACAACAAAACTAACTAATGCTTCGACGCTTGCAAAGCGCAAAAACCGCTAGTGTAAACACACCTTAACACTGAAACAATGCACCAGCAACTACTGCAGTTGGTCTCCATACAGGAATGTTTATCATTAAAACATCTTTTGTACATAATTTTTGAGGTTTTCAAAATTACCGTTCAGAGTAATCAGAAACTTCCAATATTTGAATAATATGCATTAAGAGTCCTGATTTTTCAGCTTTGCCAAGTTCCTTCCAACTTGAAAATCCTGTAAGGAACCAGTAGGAACACATCAATAACACACATATATTGCTGAGGTTAATTTTGCACAAATGGTTTAAGCTATCTATACAACATGAAACTGCAGAAAATCACAAATCAGTTTTTACATGGATGCTATCACATTAATCAATATGCTTACCATAACTGATAAATGCATGAAGTAGCCTTTGAAAAAATACCTATTATATTGTGTAATAATAAGAACAAATGAGCAATACTTCTCAAAACTCTTCTTTTACATAAGCAAGGAATTAGGAAATGAAAATATTGACAATTTAAGTGACTGCTCTCAACAAGGGAGATACACAGGAACCAATCAGGAACTTTTTTACAATTCAACAGTTAAAACAGAAGTTTAAAACAATACCTTTGCTCTGCAGTAGTTGACTGAAGTTTGACAAATTTAACTGGAACTCTTCCTCTTCAGTATATGCATAAAGCTCACTAATTTCATTAGTGTATGAGTCACAATCACCATACACAAAGTTTAAATCATTTTCAGTTTCTTTTGCCTCTGATGATGCCACTGCCATTGTCATAATAGTTTCAGCAATTAGGTTTGGCCCAACTGCTAGATGTTTCAGACAGTAGTTTACCTTTGATTACCAAACTCTTTGAATTCAGTTGTTTCGGTTCTACATGATACAAACTGTCTGACTGTCGATATTTATAAAACTTGGGCATCAACAACACAAAAACTGAAAGGAAAAATACACTGAAGATAAAATTAAAAAATGAATCAAGAGCAGGCCTGTACAGCTCAAAATGTTAGCAAAAGGACCACAACAGAAATTATTTCTTATGTGATGCATGTCAATGTTGGTCCTTACAGAAACTGAAGCAATGCTATGCAAATTGACACAATAAACAATACAGGGTGCCCTGTAAAAGGCGGAGCTCCGTAAACAGCGGAGCTTGGTTGCGGAGGTTTGATGACGTAACTGGAGTCACTAAAACCAATATTTTGCGTTGAGAAATGAGAGCTAAATGGTAGTAAAAATAATTTTACTGCAAAAGGTGATATTACACTATGGTAAAAGAAGTTCATTCTGTAAGTTTGATAATTTTTGGTAATCTGAGTTTCACACTGGTTCGGGGACAAAAAATAGGTTTCAACAGTTGTGAATGTATAAAATTTTTAAACATCGCAAACATCCATGCATTTGATCAGGAGTGGCCAATCTTTTTATTCCATGCGCCAATTTTTTCCACGATTAATTCAGATGTGCCACACAAACTTCGCTTCCTTTCAGTCTTTTGACACATGTGGTAATATGGACATATTTTGAAGTTATAATAACATATATTTATTTGAAATATATATGCTTTATGTTATATGGCAAACATATAAACAAGCATTCCCCAATTTATTTAATAATGATGACAGATGTGGCAGTTGTAGATGAAAGGATCTCACATAGCACTTTTTATTTATAATTGATGCTTTTAATTAACTTTTTCAGAAAGTACTAACAGCAATATATGAACAAAATTGGCAGTTTTAAATAATAATAATTTTATACACAGACAAAATAAACATAAATGACTTTATTGTGACTTTGACTCTCCTTTGCTTTCACTAAACCAGTCATATTTATAAGAGTTAAATGCGTAACTAAAAGCAACCAACAGTTCTTCAAGTTGGAATCGGACAGTCGCGACCTCAGCTTGTTTTTGATTATTTTCATGAAAGAAAATGACTGCTCACATCTGTACGTAGTTCTGAAAAGACAGGCATACCTCTGGGAAAATTTTGTTATTTCTGGAAAATGTTCACATGGTAATGATCAGCAAAAAACAAATCATTTCCGACTCTGAAAATCATTTCCGAAATCATTTCCGGGACTGAGTTTTGGTTTATCAAATTTTATTTTCAATACTCATACTGAATTTGCTTTAGGTTCAGTAAGTTCCATTTGCATATTACTAAGCATCTTAAGAATGTTATGTTCATTAAGTGAAAATGGATTTATAAATGCAAGCATGGGGCCTTCTTCAGAAAAATCACTAAAACGACTATCCTTTTGAAGTAAGGGCCTTTTGAAGTAATTTGATTTTTTCTAAGTATTTTGCAAAGTTGAAATATTTTCAGCACATTCACTTTGTTTTTTCAAATTTGGCAATTGGCTCAAATCTTTTTTTTCTAACTGAGAGTGAGATATCAACAGTTTTAGCTTCATCTAAAAGGCACTGATATCATTTACTAAGTTGGGAAACACTGTGTCTCAGCCCTGCAGTTTCAAATTGAGGAAATATTGAGATGGCTGGTAACATCAACTAAAAATGCTAAAAATCTAACAACTAGTGCCCATTACACAAAAGAGCCCTTTCCTCAGGCAGTTCATCTTTCTCTTCCAGAAAATCATGCACAATGTGTTTCATTTTCCAAAATCGTTTTAGAACTTGTCCTCTAGAAAGCCAACGCACCTAATAGTGAAGGATTAGATCACCATATTCCTCATCTAGCAGTTCACAATCTTCTCTGAATTGTCTTCTGTTTAATCTTCTTGCACTAATTCTCTTCACACACTTTACAATTGGTACCATAACATGCTGCAAATTCAAAACTTTTCCACACATAAACTCTTGGTGAATAACACAATTATATTTTAAGAGAGGACGACCCAAAAACCTTTCAAGCAAGGTTACAGCCCCAGCAGCTTTACCAATCATTGACAGTGCTCCATCAATGCAGACACTTAAAAGTTTACTTAAATCTAATTGCTGATTTTCTCGACACGATTTTGCTTTCTCAAATATGTCTGATCCTCTTCTTGTTTTTCCATGGACTGCCTCAAACACAAGTTCTTCAACGATATCAAAATTATCATCAATTCCTCTTACACAAATGCTTAACTGGGCTACATCACATATGCCATTGCCAGCAGATTGATTCGTCCAAGGCTAATGAAAAAAAAAAACAGTTGCAATCGAAACCACTAGTGTGTGTGGTAATGGTAATGGTTTATTGTTTCATATGACTCAGCCAACAAGCAGAAGCATCATAAAAGCCATCGCATGCAGTAAGCCAATCGTTAGCGA
>JGI24021J15306_10002453_pt1 | contig 20066 bp, 12 predicted proteins | sample Ectturendosymbi1_FD_15306 | JGI IMG/M metagenome (IMG submission 15306)
AAGTCCGGGCGTCTACGATGGCAGCACAGCGGCGGCCATGGCCATGGCACACAGCCAGCAACTCCACAACCCGTACGGCGCCGGTGGCCGCTCGATCACGTCACCGCATGGGACCCACTGCATGCCCGGGGCGTTCCATTTCAGTGTAAACAACTTGATCAACAGGAAGTACCCAAAAATTTAAAATGGGTCGAGCAACTTTTTTCACACTGGACAATTAATGCAGTTGCTGTTATGACAAGCTTTGACATCTTCTGCTGATAAATATTGTGACATCTACGTTTTGGTTCTAGTTGCTTCACCGTGTTCCTTCAAACTCCTTCAGTTTCACTGAGCATTGATTCGTGACATGATATCCACTAAATTAATGGTGTGCAAGTTTGTGATAGGTTTATCGTCAAAAATAGAAAACGCTTTATTTTCGCCTCACGTGAATATTAAGGCATTTTTACATGTCACGCAGATCAACCTCAACACCAATGTTATTATTGCTTTTTGTGATTCTGACGTGCTTATGGTGCTGATCCACGTGACAACGGTGCCGAGTCCTTGCCAGTATTTCTACAATAGCGTTTCAGTCCAAGTCATACAACAGGACAGTACGTCCGCAGTCGCACTGCGAAACAGCATAACAATACGTCATACTGCAAGACAAGAGTACTGTGTTAGAAAAAAATTAGCAATTCGTTCTAGTCCTTGGTGGTCCTGCTTACGTGGCTCGCCAAGTAATGAGCGTTGAGTGGCGCATGGCAAGTTTGCAGCAGTGTACTCTGTTTTTTCAGTAAATGACTGTGAATGACTTGTGCTGATAACCATTAAACGTTCACACGACCCCCAGAAAAAGACCCTTTACAGTCAACGATATCGCATTTTGTGTTGTTTTTTTTGTGTGAGTGCAGTGCTTTTCGCATTAGTACAATGTTCCATTGGTGCTGTGGTTTGCCATAGTTAACGTGTGCAACTAGTTTTGTTCTTTTCTTGGCTAGTTTTGTTCTGTGTGACATTCGCTTAACTACAAGGTCTTGTTTCGAATCGTCTCATTTCTTTCCTGAGTTACCAGACACAGCAGCGCTGAGCGTCCCGCCTTTATTGAAATTCGCGAACGAGAGCAAGGCTCCCTGCACTTCGAGCGACCAGGCAGCATTTACGCTACGCCGAGCACGGGCTGCTCGCTCAAGCAACAAACTGCGTTGAACTCAGCGTATAAGCAATCTCGGGGAAGCACCGGACACTTGTGAGCGATTAGTCAGAAATTAAACGATTGCACGAACGCCATTGCTTATTAAACATCAAAGTGCTTCTTGATGCCAGGACCAGCCAGAGTTCGGAACGCCAGTTGCTAAGATCACGCGTTACGAGTGGAGTGAAAAACAAACTTGGTCTGAGTAACAACAACCGCGGTGAAATCGCCCGGCGCGATTTCGCTTGCAAAGTCTGTTGCGCTTCTTCTCAACAGCAGGCTCGCCTCGAAACAATAGCTTTGTGTTCCGGCCTGGCCAGCGCAAGGCACCAAACTTTTTCTCCCAAAGGGTCCAGGTGATGGTTAATGACACCTTCCAGGCGCGTTTGCAGCAAATCCACTCACGGAACAGACTGAGTCATGTGGAGAGGCGTTATCATCTCCTCGAATTTGCTTCCTTTCACGTTGCAGCCGCGCAAGTTCGCCTCGAACAGATCGCAGCCGGATAGGTCGCAGTCCTGAAACAAGGATCGTGCATTTCACGTCGCAGAGCTTGCGCACACACAATGCAAGGGAAGAGTCTGGCACAGCAAACAACAACAACGGGTACAACTGTTTCTAGGATAGCCATGAACAACTGTGACAACTCGAAACAACGATAAAAAGTAAAAATATTGCAGAACTAGCCAAGAAGGTATTAACAATAAACTGTTACGCTCAAGTGTTGTAAAACTCAAACAACTGACACTCTACCAGTTGCTTGTTTCGGTGTTGTTGTTATCTCTACGTCACAATAACTGCGAGCTTTCTGTTTTCAGATGACATCTGCTACTTTGCTTTGTCGGGCCATTTGCACGATGATAGCCCTGACACGTGTACGTCATTATTCTTGAGTTGTATAGAAGTTGAGCAGAAGACTTTATATACAAAAAAGTGTCAAAATCGAGTATAAACAGTATTTGCATCTTTAAACGAGTTCATTTCAACCAAAGGCAAATGCACTTTTACTACCCCACGAGCAACAGGTCGTTCCATTCTAGAAAAGCGGTACTTTACGATGATGCATTTACAGGTTAGCCTAATGATTTTTAAATTATCATTTTAACTATTTTGACGTTCTTTGACAACCTAGAACAATGCTTGAAAATCAATTTCCTATTTAAAAAACAATTCTGGATTCAAACCCGTCGCCTTTGTGGAGACTAGTTACTGGAACAATGTTTCAAGAGCCAGTGCTCCTTAGGCTAGGCTGCTCTTTTCACAACTAAACTTGGTTTTATATCCAAGCGAACAATTTTCCAGTCCTATGAGCGAAACACCAGCAATGAAAGACATGGCATATTCTAAGTTATTTGTCCAAGTGTTCTAGCAACCAGCTTAACCGAAGAGGTAATATAACTGATGTCTGATGGAATTGCTAACGGTTTGCAATAGAGTGAAAGGTATAATTGAGCAACTTTGAGCCAAGCGCTTGAAGAACAAATTTTTGCTGGTATTTGTTTCGGGAACACGTAAGCCGTCTCTCGCGATTCCGGATTCACACACCACGCAACAAGCGTTGCTAAAAATCACTTCTCGCCCGCTCGCCGAAGGAACCGCAACAAAAACCGGACTTTCTTTTAACAGCAAATTGCGGCAACTGTAATTATCTCGCGGCGATTCGCGCGAGCCTCTGAGTCAGAGTTTTTGTTCTGGTCGGCGCTGAAGGCCGCCGGACGACAAGTTAAAAACGGCTGCCCGCCATGATGCATCGGAGCTCTATGGTCGGGCAAGGTAATTAATCACAGCAAAAGACGAAGAGATCCATCTTCTACAAGTCAATGCACACAATAATCTCCGCTCAAAAGCGCGGGCAAAATCAAGTGATGGGTTGGCGCAGAGCAGCCCAGTTGGCCGCGACGCACGTTTGACAAGCTGACGGTTGCTCGCAGTAACGATGTTTAAAAGTTCCTGTTCGTTTTTGTGCTCCTTCAAGTTGAAGAGCAGCGCGCCTTCCTGCGAAGGAGCTGTCTCACTTCGCACCTGCACGGCCTGTTTTGCGGTTGTTTTTAATACAATTTTCAACGCAAACAACATGTAGACAGCGGCCGGCCAACCGCGCGCGTATAGGGATGTTACGGAGTGAATTACGTCACTGATATGTGAATGCAAGGTCGTCAAAGCGAGCGACTGACATCTACTGTCTTTGTGTAAGATCAGAGCAATAGTTCTATAGTAAAAACCAAATGCTTTTTTAATTACTACACAATTCCTGGCGTACATTTAAATACAACAATAAGTAATCAGATATTCTGCTCATTTTTCAGTTTTGCTTCGCGGCAACACATGAACTGGACTACCCATGTCCCGAAGCAATCAGAGAGGGCGCAGTGGCCACTTGTACGCAAGCGTTGGTTGACAACGCACAGAAGCTGAACCGCGTCGACCACAGGACTGGGCTTACAAGCTCACGGACATTGAATGTACGAACAAGCAGCGTCACAGCCAAGCTGAACTGAAGCCAAGGGGCTTCAAGTTTGTACCCCTGCGCCAAAAGGACAAAATCAGTTGGACAGAGGCCGGCCATCGTAGTGAACACATATTATTGTAGTAGACTAAGCAGAGAACCATCTTTGCCTGCGTAACGACGTACTTTTAACGTTTCTGTTGTTGTGATAGCATTTAGTTTGGTGTTTATGTTTCACACACGGTGGCGCCTGATAAGCGCGTTAAGGGACAGCGTTGGAAGTTGCCAGCATCTGCAACCAGGGGACGCCAGGATTCGCGAATTGCCACAACAAGCACGTTCTTGTTTAAAAACTACCGCCATGATACACACCATAATCAGTGTATTCCCTTGCGAGGCGTTTTCCACGTTGGTGCAACTTACGAAGAGGTTTAGCGACAGTATACATTTCAATTTGTAAACAAAAATGTTTGCACCATTTTCAGTCAGCGAATGTGGTAAAAAAACTGCTGTTCAAAAACAAGAACCAAAAGTGTTTTGAATTAGCTGTAGTTCATGTGTATTGAGGAGAAGGTTTCAAGTACGTGTTTCATTTTCGCCTTCAATTTACGATCTTAATGGGAAAAGATATTTTTGTTGGAGTGTGAGCAACGACTAAATGTACCTCTGACAATGATGTTTTAAAAACTTGTGTGCTCTATAAAAATCGATTAATAATCTGAAAATCATTCTTTTTATGAGAGCTACTAAAGCAGTAATTTGGCTTAATATCTAGGATGTAGCAAATTTTAATTGAACGGGCGTACGTTTCAGGTCATTTTTACTGGAACTTTTTAAACCAGCATGGGGTTGTTAGCGATGGATTGATTTCCAGTTCGTTGGTGGAACGGACCTGTAAAAAACTTGGCTTCGATGGATATTAACATTTTTCTCCAGAATCGACTGCAGAGAAACAAATGCCACTCCGACCTCGCAACCGAGACCGCCGCAACTGAAGTAGATCTCAGTTTGCAGAGTTGTCGCGATGAGCAAACGGTCCGGACAAAATGAACGAATGCAATTACATCCAAGCCTGTCACAATTCCACGCTGGGAACGACATGGAGCTCATCAATGCAGCATAACCAAAGCAATCGCGGTTAGAAAGTGGTATAATTTAAGCAGATTATTCTATGACCGTCGCTGGATGACTTGACGACATGTGATAACGCCATTTTTAAGCCTACACATAAACAACGACACGGAGAACGTTGCAACTCACCTCTAAGTCGGTACCGGCAAGGATAGCACCGCGTAAATCGCAGTTTTTCAGGTTGGAGTTCTTCAGAGTTGCCACCCGAAGATTCGCTCCGGCCATTAAACTTCCTTCAAAGTTTACACCCTTCATGTTCGCACCTGTACCAAGCAAGGCACATTAGTTCGGTATGGCACATCTTGTTGCTTTAAAATGCCTCAAGGGTCACAATCGACTTTGTTTAATATTCACCTTATGCATTGCGAATATCAGCAGTTCACCGTTGTTGATTGTTTAAAGCTTCCTTTCAGGCGAGTTTTAACTATTTTGAACAAAATGTCGCATAAAACACATTGCGACAATAAAAGACAGCATTCCTGCAAAAGCACTTGTGATAAAAAATAAACCCAAAGTTTCAGGAAGTAAGGTTCAAAGATTCGGATGAACTTTTGTTTGTAGGGCAGGAAACGCATATATCAACTTACCTTCCATATTTGCTTTTAGTCCCGACGGGTCATCGAAGTTGCAGCCTTTCATAGAACATCTTTCAGCGTTGCAGCAAATCATGCGCGCGCCTTGCAAGTTCGCCCCCTGCAAACAAGTAGGAGAGGTAACTTGGGTTAAAACGGAATGCGTTTCTCGACTCGGTGTCTGAAAATGCTGCCAGAACAATTTGCAATTCGTGAAGTTAGGGATCACTGAAAATAACAGCAAAACGTTTAAAGCCAAACACCAATAAACTACAGAAGTGATTCAGGCCGTGTGAGGCCCAGGGGCATTGGGCCCTCACTTCTCGACATTTGTCCCTAAAATTTTTTCTGGTGCCGACAATGGTGAGAAGGTGATCGCGTCAAACAGGCATTAGTGAATGCTACCAACATAAGAAAGACACGAATAACATATTTTTAATTTAATAAACAAACGTATAAAGTTATACGTAAGCTGTATAAAAATTTTGTCAGGCAAACCTGCACCATCCAATCTAATCTGCATTCTCTCGCTCAAGCTTACAAAACCAACGCAATAAACTGCATCCAGGGCTTTTTAAGGTTTGATCTTGATGATCGTTAAGACTTTGAGAGACCGCAACTACTTCACCTGATCACCGGGATTGTCACAAAGCGAGGAGGTTTTAGTCTATTTTGCTGGTGGTTATGCAGAGAAGTTCTCCTGTATTTTGAGAGAGCGTTGAAAAAATTTGTGGGGGCGTTTCTGTCCCTCAGAATGCCTAAAGCAAACACTGTCTGCATCCACCGTGAGCTCGACATTCTTATCATCTTCGTCACATCGTTCTATTATATTTCTGTCAATACTTTTGCATGATCTGCTCATTCCCCATGCTGGTTGCTTTCTACTGGATAATCGTTGAAATAACATTTCGCTGTTCACTTATTATTTGGTATACCGCCCTCGCAAAACAATAATGACATACCTTCGGTTCACTTCACATCACAGTCTTCTAAAACTCATTAGTATAGCAACACAATTAATGCTGCAGAAGTAGATAGGTAGCCAGTACCATCATTTTTGTGCGGATCTCGTGAAACACAGCAGCATGCTGGCATGAGCTTACGCTTTTCAGAAAACAATCAAGGTAAGCCATTGCAAACGAATGCAAATTCTTTTGATTTTGAATTACTACGTCATTGGGAATGCCCCAAGGGACTTGTTAGGGAGGCTTGAGCCCCACCCCCCCTAGAAACGCCACTGTCAATCATTGCACTTCCACCGTCTTGGNTATGGCATGCATTCAATCTTGAAACGGTGGGATTTCCATGAAGAAATGAAACCCCAGATGGCAGTGGCGCAACTAGAGGTTTGCGCCAGGGGGCAACTTTGCTGAAAAGGGCCCATTAGCCAACACTCTGAAAAACGTTGGAAAATGATAGTTGAACTCGATCGGCAAAGTCTGTTGAGCAGGGGTCTCCTGAACTTGTTTCCTTTCCACGACCGATGTTGACACCTTCATGTTCGTTTGATGCACCGGCGGCTTCGGATGATGACGTAGCGTACGTGAGGTCCACATCTCGGTTGCTGGGCGCGTTGTTCAGCTTGATTTCTTCGGCCGTTATCTCAAGCATGTGGAGTCGTTTGTCGCAGACTTCGGGCGATAAAACCGTCGTAACACAGTGAACCGGAATGTGGATGGCTATGTTAAATCCCTGAATCATGGGATATTACTCCGCAAAACGCATAAAAGCAATAGCCTACTGCAAACTAGAAGATTACTAAAACCGAAATATAAACAAGTGCCACTTAGTAAGTGGGGTCCTGCTTTATGCATTTAGCTTGCCAAGGGAGGGGGTGGTTCGCACCCCTGCTCCCGCGGCAGTTACGTCGCTGCCAAATGGATATCTGGTTAGTTTTCACCATCACCAGCATCGAGGGTCCCAACAGCCCAGATATAGCAATGTAGCTCATGGCCTAAGTGTTGCACTTGTGACCAAAACAACAGAAGCAGAGGCAGTGTCAGTGTAACGCTCTATATTGTGCTGTTACGCTGATCATGGGCATTGAATAGCTCTGTAGGCATCGAAAGCACCTTATTTTTCGCCATGACTGAAAAGAACTAAAATGTACTTGAAATTATATCTGCGTTGATAGGAAGCATGCATGTGACATGCAGATGAGTTACATATACAGTATATACTTGTTTCAGTCATAAGAAAGAAGGCCAAAAACTCCCTAGAACAAGAACTTGTGAGGCCTGAGCTGCAAATGACATTTCTTGCCGTTAGCGACGCCCAAATCAAACGCCACGTCTGTCGACATCTAATAACTACCTGTGCCATAATATTTTCGCGACAAACACACGCGCAAATCGCCCCAGCGTCAACTGAAGCCCTGGACGTAAGGACAGTGCTGATTTGCAAGCTCAAAATGTTAAAACATCGTTCGCACCATGCAAGAGATAGAGATAATAAATATAATATGGTTGATATCATCAGTCCAACCAAATATAGAAGTGGTTACTGTGTAAAGTTGGGGTTTTCATTTCTCAGCCACAATGAATAATGGATGCATCTTGTGTGTGAAAATATTACCAAAGCAATGAACACAGTTTGCGTACAATTCCAGGAATAATCAAACTTACGTCTAAAACCGATCCAGACAGGTCTGCTCTCTCAAACGAACAACAATACAAGTTGGCTTGGGTCAGGTTGCAATTGCTCAGGTTGGCCAGCTTGAAGTTGATGTAGCGAAGATCGAGACGAGATAAGTCGGCACCGGAAAAATTAATGCCCTGCGGAAAGAGGTAGTGGCTGCTAATCGGCAAGGCCGAGCAAGAATGCAGTTGACATCATAGTGACGACACTCGAAGGTTTCGCTGGCATTAAGCACGCAGATACGTAAGCGGAATATTGCGGTGGCGAAGCTGCACGGAGCGTATGCTCCGATATACGTGCGCATGTCTGAACCGAAGTGGACGTGGAGTGTTTCCCAGTTAATAAGCACGTCTGACGTATACGTGACATCTCAGCTGGCAACGCCACGTCTTTGTGCGAAACCGCTTTTGAACTGAACGTGCTTTTCCATTAAGGTTTTGAATCGCACGCATGCGTTGAGGTGATCCTGCGGCTACTATTGACAATAAACAGCAGCATTGAATTTGTGAGGCACTGTTTTAGACTATCGAATATGACAACCACTGAAAAATGCTTTTTTTCCTTCCAGTAGTGAAAGACGCTCAAATCTGGTAAGTTCACAGGTGCAGATGAATGATTCTGCGGTTTGCAGCCATTTGGTTGGCAGCAACTAATGTACAAACATTAATAACGCAGTCAGTACCCAACTCGTTCATGCAGATTTAGTTGCTTCGCTTTCTACGGACTCTTGAGGGCGCGTGAAGCACCGCGCTAGTGCAGTAGGACATTTCAAAGCGCTGCATGCGCGAGAACACATTACACTCGAACAAACAGACACACAAGGTATTTTTGTGGCATTCGCGGAAAAACGTAATGAAACCCAAACTAGTATGAATTTTTTTGAAAAGCTGGTGCAAACAACTGGGAGTAGACAGCTTAATTCGTCGCTGTTTGCAAATGTATTCATCAGCTGCACAAATCGAGCAACGAAGAACACGACATTGAGAAAAAATTACGGAAGCCCGACGACGCACTCCTTTGGAGTGGATCTACAAGCGTATAATTAATACAAAAAGATGTTCTACTCTGTATAACGCAAGGTATTTCAGAAATCTCAAGGTTCTAAATAGAGCTGGCTATTGGTGCTTATCAACCATCCCACGTATAGGCCACGGCATGGGACGTTGCAGCGCACGCCTACGGATACGCGGTGTTGCGAATGCAAGTTTCCATCCGCAAGGTGGCGTTATTGAAGAATGCGGTTCGAAAGCAGCGGCTGTTAACAATAAATTCCTCATTATTTCGGAAGCTTCCGCGTTACAGCCTAAGTCATATGCGATACAATCCATAAACAGCTACTCAGAGTTCAAAACTTGGAACCGGAGAACGAGACAGTGCTTAACTTTGACTCGCGTACCTGTCACTATGCACGGAATTCCAATTTTGTGTCAAACATATTTTGCGTTGTCATGGGTTTTAATGGGAAGAAATACCCGCCTTGCTTTGAAACCTACATCAGTTGCAGCACAAGTGGCAGCCACGCTGCTGCTGAACTGCAAGGTTTGCAGCAGCCTTCCAACTTACAAGACATAACAATCACACTAAGAAACCCTTGCAATAGATCAGGGGTCTCAAACACGCGGCTCGCATGTGGCCCGCGATGCTTTTGGGGAATTTTCAAGCAATTAACATTTATGTTGTCGAGTGCCTTGAAAAAAGATGCCGCGAAATAATTGAATCAGAGTTGAATGATGCCCAGTGCGGTTTTCGTCCCAGTCGTAGCACTACAGACCACATTTTCACTCTCTAGCAAAATTTTGAAAAATCTTTGGAGTATGCTAAAGACGTCTGCACATGCTTGTTCGACCTCGATAAAGCATAAGACCGGGATCCTTGTGAAAAGCTTTGGGGAGTGCTGCGTGAGTACGGTGTTGACGGCCGTTTGTTACTGGCCGTAAAGTCACTGTATTCCTGCTCAGAAGTTTGTGTCCGTGTCGGGAGAGTTAAATCACGACCGTTCATCGTTGGTGTTGGACTCCTACAAGGGTGTGCGCTGTCACAGCTCCTTCGCAAAGTCTACATCAGTGGTTTTCAACCTTTTTGCTGAAGGGATCCAAACCCAGAACTATGATTTTGCTGGAGAGCGTCACTAAAATTTTTTAACGCAATTCAACTGACGTTTGGTTTTACAGCAGAACGACGTCTGTTGCACGAAATATTAGACGTTTTATTGAAAGTTTGCTGAGGGGTGCACAAAGGGTGCCTGGGAGCCGAATGCGGCCCTCAGAACCGGGGTCAAGAACCACTGATTTACATGAACTGGATAGACAGCCACAGCCGAGTCGATGAGGGTGTCACAGTCGGGAGCTGCAGGATCAACCGTTTATTTTTTGCAGACGAGCTGGTACTGCTAGCATCTTTTCAACAGCCTTCAGCATGCACTCGATCGGTTTTCTACTGCGGGTAACCGAGCCAGAATGACAATCAGCACTAAAAATACCGAGGTACTACGTCTCTCTACAAACCCAAGGCAGTGCATGCGGCAAGTGAGCGGCAATACACTGCAGCAGGTGGAGATGTTCAAGTACCTAGGGATGGTATTTACGAGTCATGGAATGCGGAGTGAGGAGATTGATACACGGATTGGTAAATCTAACGCAGTTCTGCGTAAGCTTCATCGATCTGTGGCCACAAAACGGGAGCTTTCAAACACCGCAAAGCTGTCAGTTTTCAAACCGGTCTTTGTTCCGATCCTTACCTATGGTCATGAATTCTGGGTAATGACCGAAAGGATATTAACTCAGGCGCAAGCACCAAAGATGGGATTTTTGCGGAGAGACCACGGTGTGACAAAGGGGCGTACCGAGGTTAGATTGTGCCCAGGGCAAGAAATAAGTTTGGCGCCTCCATATTTGAATCTGCAGTAAGGTATTTTGGGAGTAAATGTACTGCATTGAAGAAAAAACTTGCGACATTTTTGCGACTTTTCGGCGCCCCCCAGTGATTCAGCGCCCGGGGTATTGTGCCCCCCTCGTTACGCCCCTGGTGTGACACTTTGCAACAAAGTGCGCAGCTGTGAAATTTGCAGAGCCCTGAATGTCGAAACACTTCTCCTAATGGAGAGAACACCAACTACATTAGTTCGGCCGTGTATCCAGAATGTCCAACGAAAGACTGGTGAAGCAAGCCCTGCTGGCTAAACCCACGGGAAAGCGACCGAGGTGTCGTCCAAGGCCTATGTGGAGTAACTGCATCTCCGACCTTGCTTGGTCCCGTCTTGGTGTGGAGCCAAGCAGAACCATCTGCAATTGCTGTTGACCGTGATGTATTCCAAGTTGTCCTGTGGATGTTGCCCCCGCAACCCTCCCTAGAGAAAAAGCGGGGATAGAAGTGAATGAAATGAATAACATTGATGTTAGTTTATTCACCGGTGTTTAAAAGTGTTCAGCTAGCGAGTGCACAAGTTCCTTGGACGGTTAGACTTGATTAATACGAGCGTAGAGACGGCTACAAATGATTTACCTATAATTCATGATACTTTTCGCAGGAAATAAGATGTAAAATTAAGTTCAGGTACCGCTACTGTTGCGTCAGAGTCATAATGCGGCCCGCGAGTTACCTTGTAAGTCCTCATGTGGCCCACGGTGCAATTTGANTANNNAGNCCATAAAGTAGCACGACAACACCAAACGTTTCCAAACTGCTTNACATTTGCAATCGGTAGAATACCAAAAACACCGGTAAGTACACGGACTGAGAATGTCAGTAGCATGTGCATATCGCACGCAAGACAACTATAGCAAAGAAGTATCTGCAATGCGAGATTCAATCAAATCAGCTTTCCTCATATGCAAAAAGCATTGATCTGACCATATCTATGAAACACCGTGTTTTTAACTGCATCTAAATTGAATGCAACTCTCCACATCGCTGAATAAGTGGGAATCTTGAGCTTGTGTCTCTAGAACGAGATGGTCCCATCTTGGGGTGATAGCAGATAATGACACCTGCTGTGTGTTTTCTTTGCAGACAAACACCTGCAGACAAATGACACCTGGATATTTAACACCTTAGCTTCCAAAGACAGTTTGAGACAACGCTTTGAGTACACGTTACCCGTACCGGTCTAGAACTATCCTGACCATTCCTACTTTGTCTCGGATGCATTCATACCATTACATACGTACTTTGCTACACAGTCTTTACTGCTTTGCTGTGACTGACTTCCGAAGCAAGCTCAACTCTTCAGACGGCTGCATCTATTGCCACATGATAGAGTTTTGTATCTCATGACCTGGAGAAAATTTGCTCCCAGCGACACTAAATGGGACTGTATAGAAACACACAAAGCAGTTTATAGTACAAAAACGTGACGACTCGACACATCATCTAACAACAATATTCTTCGCTGTATCTCGAACTGGTGCGCTTGTTACTTTTTAAACATGGACGTCTTTGCACTGCTAACAAAAACAACAACTGGTTTTTGTTCAAAACACTGTGTGAAAATTGCCTGAAAGGAGCAATCTTCTACTCGTCTATGTTACTGAGAAGCTTAGGATGTAACTTTTCTAACAATGCACCACCGATCTACTGCGCTGGTATGTGTTAAAACCACAACGCAATATGAAAGAACGATACAAATTAATATGCTCCAGCCTCAAGTCGTTGCTGAACCGAACAGCTCTTTCGTTGATTTCTAACGTTTTCATCGTAAACATTTCGTCGATTTTCGAAAGCCAAGAAAACTTCAATCAAAACCACCAATCAACAGAACAACGTTTTGAGAGACAGATACTTATTGCATATGAGATATCGACAGTGCAGGCTTACTTGAAACCGCAGCTCACATTTCGCCGGAGACCCAAGCAGTACTTGAATGACCATAGAGCGCGTAAGCGGTTCACGGTAATCTTCCTTCTCACGATCCTTAGGACAGATTCATGTAATGGCGAGTGTAAACTTTGGTTNGGTACGACACATACACACGCATGCACACACACACATCTAAGGCGGTTCGACTGTTTTAGCTTTTCTTAATTGATCTTCTCACTCCGCAATCGCATCGCAACACCATGCACNTGAGGACGGATTTCAATCAAATCTACATATTTGGTACATTGTGTACAAAACTTNGCGAGCAAAATAACTTTTAGCATGGTCTACTCGAAGTTTTAAACTTATACGTTATCAATTCACTGTGCAGCTGCCTTGAACAGCATATTTCATAAAATTGCACCAAGTAGATCAATGGCTCTTTTCACCCGAAAATAGCGAGATGAGCTTTTGTCTTTTTCGCTGAAGCCAAGCATAAAAGGGGAGAAATATCAGCACCTTGTTCAGCAATCACCCGTGGCAACGAACACCACAGCGTGTAATAACATTGCGACCAGTGAGTCAAGCAACCGAATCACTGCAAACTTTACGCACTGACCTTAATAATTTGTTCGATTTCCTTGGCCACAGCGATCAACCCAAAAAAGTTGGCTTCTTCAAGGACACCTGGTCACAATGGCAGGATGTCACACGTACACGATGCCTTTCACACTACACGTTACCTAACAACTTTGCGCAATGAATCAGTACTGATTCAGTGACAAAATCTATTTGCAGGTTTGCTTAGCACGCAGCATACACTCGTATTGTGCGTCATTGTTAAAAACGCTTTACCAGCCAATGCTATAAATGTCACTGGGGCGAAAAACAACGATGAAAATTTTACAACATATTGACGTATGTAGACATGGCTTAGCAAAATACAAGTTACCTCTAGCCTCAATCGTTTCGTCAATAATAAGCTTTCCGTGCCTTAAATAGTCCAGCAAGGGTTCGAAGTACTTCGGCGACCGGTCTAGAAGAACTGCCCCATTCTTGTCAGTCGTGTTACACCACTGATCTGTAAATTAAAACTTTTTCGTGGGTGCATTGATTCCCATCATCTGTACAATCTGTGTCTGCAGTGCAGATAAAATGGAACGCATTTGCCTTCCGGCAGATATTTTTGAACTAAGCCTAAAATCTGCCATTGTCGTCTTCTCAATTTGGGTTAGGGTTTCAGGTTATATGGCAAAGACTATCCACTAATCCAAGGATGTCTTTGTCATGTGACCAATGGTCGGAGTTTTCTGTATCAGTCATGGGCAACCTCACGGTATCTTATGACCACTCATATAACCCGTAAACATGTTCGTGGGCCATCTTTTCTTTCTTACTGCGGGCCACAACCATTTCTGATCCACCATCCTGGATAAGTGATTCTGTGACATAAAATTAGGTCCTTTCGATTTTAAAATCACCTTGTTATTGGGAAATGATGAATATCTTTATTCGCTGTATTTGCAGGCCACTCAGATGGGCCACTTTTTTCGATCACTCATTGCAGTCCATAACTATCGTCGCTCAAACAACCTCACTATATATTGGTTCTGCGACATGAAATTTGGTCATCCTGCTGCGAAATAACACTGCTACAGGTCAAGGCAACCTGTTCGCGCGAAGTGATTCTGTTAAGCTCAATAACCCTGGCAGTAAACATTAGTTTTAAAATGAAGGTTTACTACAGCGATCTAAACCTATCCACAAATGCTTGATCTGCAGCCATTATCAAGGCCTTAAATTCTCTGTCCATTACAGAGCTGCTACTTCACAGACGGTTCCGAAAAAATGAAAGTGAACAAATCAGTTAAGAGGTTTACAAGTGACCAAGGTTGGCATACGACAGAATAGGCAGGCAACAAATCAAAACGCACATCAGTTAATTCTATGTTCCAACGAATTCCGCTGGGCTTTTCTCATGAATTATTATGAAAACTGATGCAATATTGCGACTACAAAGCGGAAGAGAGTTCATCTTAAGAAAACGCAAGTTTCTGTTATTAAAACCAACTATGTGCTGTTTACGTAAGAAACACACTGATTCTGTCTGCGCACATCAACAAACGAAGCAGCACCTAAAGTCATGCATAAATAAACATGTGAATCAAGTCTTTTGGTACAATATATATTGAAAATGAGCCCTGTCTGTGCTGCCAGCAAGGAACGATAATACGGATGATTCGCGAACTTTTAATAGAAATAAAAGATTTATTAAATCGCACCAAAAATATAACTCAAATTTCCGGAATGTAGGAATGGCATTCACATAGAGCAGAAGTTAAAAAGCGAGAAAATGGATAATGTCGTTGCGGTGACCCTTTTCTCTTGAAAAAAGCTTAAATCCGGATTCCAGTTAATGACAACGCAGCAGAGTGGTTTTGCTTTTTAATTTTTAACACATAAGCAGTTCCGAAATTGATTTCAAGTGGATTTTCAAGTCTCGTAAACAGCAGAACATGTTGTTTTACAGTACATGGAGATAGGAAAATTAAAAACTGGGACAAAACACTGGATGCCTCGAGACAGTTCATTAAACCAATTTTATCTGACTTCACAACGTGCGTGGCTAATTCATCACATACAATGCTATAGCAAAAATTCTAAGGCACGGTTTTCCTACCGATGGGTCATGAGATAGTATCCAAGTTAGCTTACTTAGCTGTGAGTTGACAAATTACGTACAATCGAAATTTTGTTTTGAAAACAAAACAGTGGGACAAAAAAGTTGCCACCAATTTCGGAAAAAATAGCTGTTACAATACATCGTAATAGCCCACAGTAAAAGACAATTTGTCCAACGCTGATGAGATACCCATACTCAGTTGCGTCATTTTTGTTCAAAGCAATCGCGCCATACAATGAAAAAATCGTTAAGAAACACTTTTCTGAAAGGCATGAGCCGGGGTGCACAGCGTGCGTTTATAACACAACAGAAGGGATTTTCACTTGAACATCTTCACCAAGGTTGGGATTTCGGCGCCCAAATCAAATCCGTTCAAGGATCCCGGGATTTTTCGGTATTAACAAAACTGGAAGAAGTACTACACATAAGCTGCAGTAACCGGCTTTATTTCTTATAATACTGACGTATAAACAGGAGCGCACTAGATGTTCATAGGTATGTTCTTGAAATCCCGGGATTTTAATAAACCTAATCCCAAGATCGGGACTGTAAAAAAACGTTAAAAAACGGTATTTCGTGATTCCCCGGGATCCCAACCTTAACTTCTACATATGTTGCATTGCTAATACCATATTATTCTTCACTTTTTAGTATCTGTCAACGTGAAAGTTAGCAATATAGTTTCCAGTTATGTTGTAGACTATGGTGTTAAACACCACGCAAAACTTGAAAAATGAAGGAAACTTCGCCAGGGAAAGTTCTTATCAGGGGCAGAAAGAAGAGAAATACTGTCCGCCCTATTTCTTCAATAAAAACGGTAACGTAACACAAAGCCTCTCTTTTCATGTGTAGTGATTGCTGCATGTCTGCTCATGCAGTAGCTACAACGCAAGACCTCTCCTTTACGAATGGCCCCGTAGCAATACCATCCCATGGTAGCCCTGTTTCCGCAAAAGCTGCTGCACAAATGGTGTGGCGGGTTTGCCCAATGGCATAATTTGGGAAAGTACTAACGTGAAACGCTGCGCAAAAACGATTCATACATCGCACGTCGCATGTGTCAAAAAGAGAGCGTTCGGACGTAAGGTAGAGGGCAGGATCGAAAAACTCGCGATATTCCTCACCAGCCATCCCAAAGTGAAGGCCACTCTCAGCACCTGCTACGCATCTAAGGAAGCGAAGGTGACACCGCAGAGTGCTTCTGTTCAGTGACACTTGAAAGCCACAGTTGAAAAGTAATCCTGCCATACGCTGGGGATTGCAAACTGGAACATCACCTCACTCACAGAGCACGAACCGGTTAAGGAAAACAAACTTTATTCAGTGAATGTGTTAGCATTTTTTTGACAAAGCGTCATGGCTATAACATTTTGGAGCTGGACGATGGGTGGAAAACTGACGTTGAGCAAACAATGTCTGTCCAGGCTAGGGTGGGGATGCTTGCAAGACTAAGCTGACATACTGTGCTGATGAATGGACTCCAGCGGGAGGAAGGGTTTGCATATTGCTGACGCTATAGTTGATTGATTGGCGCCATTGTGTTTGACACAGGCGCATGGTCCAAGCTCCACTGCACAGTACCGGAGCACAGAGAAAAATATAGATGCCTCACAAAAGCTAAAAGCAAACGAATCCATGATCCTTTCGAGAGAATTCAAAATGCACAATTCGGAAACGGCATTGGTGCATGTGTGATCAGTCCACATGGTGATGCTAACCTAAGTGATAACGGAAAGCCTCTCCTGCAACTGTGTCGCAGCAACACACTTTGCATCGCAAGCACATTTTTGCAACGCAGAAATTCGCGCAAGTACACCTGGTGCTGAGACTTGTTGCGTCAACGGTCAGTGATTGACTTCTCCATGTCGAAATGCTTGCATAACTGTGGACCCATCGACGCACAGTTGTTTACAAATTATGTCAGGGCTTACACGAATCGTGAACGACTAAAAGCTCCAACGGTTTTAAGTGAAGGCTCTGATTGACAAGGATGTGCGACCTTTACAGATAACGTATCATACTTGTCCCGAGAACATCGGTAATTCACAGCGGACGTAGATTGTCCAAAACAACTGTCAGTTCATGTGGACAGAAACGACTCAGCGTAACGATAGCTGGCAAAAAGTAACCCGCTGGTGAAACCAGTTTATGTAACAGATGCTATCCGAGCAAAGAAATCAACCTGGCTTCAGGAATAAACCTGAAAAATCTACATAGTCTGGATTCAGGAACAAACCTGAATCTTCTTTACAAGCGATACACTCAGGCGTGAAAGCTCAAGAGATCAAACAGTTTAAAGTACAATCTTGGGAGTCTACAGTACAACACTACATGACAAAATGCGCAGTTATGTTATTCACAAAACCCCGCATGTAAAGAACCCTGCTGCACTGGATTGGCCACATTGCCCCAAGAAAGGCTGATGACACAAGTCCTGTTGGTCACATCCATGGGGAAACGACCCATAGGGTGGCTAAGGACCAGGGGGATGAGATAACATCTTTGCTTGTGCAAAGCCTGCAAAACTACCAGAGATTGCTAAAACAGTGATGTGTTTGAAGACCTTCTATTGCTAATGCCTATACATCCTGACAGACAATAAATGCAGGTTTGAAAGTCAATGAATGAAACTTCTTACCAGCATCATGAAACATCTTTGCCAGCATACTTTCTGGTTCTCGTCCAATTAATGTACTTCTGTAGAAAAAAAACGCTTAAGTGAAATTATACTTTTTATCACATGAATTAATGGAAATGTCAAAATCAAAAGTGGTAAGATGATATCCACTGTTTGGGCACATCACTTCACTATAGTTAGGTTATGCTTAATAACCTGGAATAAACTTGTTGTTTTTGACACACAGGATAACCACTAACTAAAAATTTAACATAATGAAGCTCTGTCACAAAGAAACACTGAATACATCTGTGAAAACACAGCAAGTTGTTAAAAAAACAAAAAAAATTCATCATATATACAAAAATAGATGTGTCAACCTAATGCAGGACAATAAAATAAAAATAAAAGAGCTAACTTTTCACTCTAAACACCATCACTGCAAATCTGCTATATCTAAACAAACTTGCCTTGTTGTACAAAAAATTTGACCACCAACATTCAAGCTGATCCAATCATTTGGAGAAGCTGCCGGTGTGACCCTTTTTTCTGGAGCAAGTAATGCAAAAGAAGGTCAGCTACATACAATGCACATTACAATAGCCACAATAAAATCTTCAAAGCAATATCAAGTAGCCCTCACTAACGTAGCACAGTACCAGCACATATACTTATTAAATTACAACTAAGAAATTTGAACTCCTTAACAATCTGTTAACTTCACTTTCTAGCAATGTAACAAACATGCTGTTCATCCCAAATCCAACCATTTGTTTAAAACTGTTTTGATTTTTTTCATGATAAATGAGTTTGCACCGCTATCAACATATCAACAAAAACTATTATATGCATGAGAAAAGCCACAAAATCAGTTTTTTTCCAGTCATAAATTCAGCTAATTAATTGGATGCAAACTGCAAAAACACCTTTGGTATGACCTTTGATTCCTGTACATTGTGATGAGGTGCATTCTGTGCTAGACATTGAAAGTGGCAAAAATAACAGCTGCAATCATTTGCAACCATGTGATTTCCAACATAAAACTATACATGATACAAAAATATGCTTTTGGAATAACTACAAGCAGTATACTGTATTTACTCAATTGTAAGCTGCCCTTAATTGTAACCCATACGAAATGGTGTTAAAAAATCAATACAAGCCACCCTTGATTGTAAGCCGTATTTCACCATAGGTTACCTCAGCCTCTGAGATACTTCCATGTATAGCATGCTTCGTGTTTGATTAGCAACCCTGGTAATGATTATTCACCACTACAACGGCTCTCTGTTTATCACAATCTCTCCTGTGACAGATGTGCACATGATGCTGAAGAGAGGAAAGCTAATGTGAAAAGAATTTGGTCAACAAAATGTAGCCAAGGAAAGACTAGGCGTCATCTAGATATTTTGATAAGCAAAAGAAAAAAATGTAAGCCACCCTCGATTGTAAGCTGCCCTTGATTGTAAGCTGCACGAAATGATGAAAAACTTTATAAGCTGTGGTTTAAAATCGAGTAAATATGGTAGTTATACAACACAACACTTAAATTCTCTTACAGCTGCAACTATCTTACAATATGTTATTACCAGAATATTGCGGTTTTGTTCTATCAACAGGTGATTCTACACTTTCTATAAGTACATGGGGTATAAGAATATTTTGTTACTGGTACCCAGTTTATATTTACAGTCTAAAGGAATAGTAGCATTTGTAACGCCACACAAGAAGATTTTTAAGCACCAATCAAAAATGCCTCACAACCAACAGCATACTGACATAGCTTCTGAGTAACCGATTGTTGATAATACCACCACATTAAAAAAACATGTAGTCACTTGATGAAAACTGAAGCTTCATTGCAAAGGAGCTATTCTTGCCTATATTTTCACAACAATCTTCAAAATACTATATATACAGGGTGACCCAAAAAGATGCGTACCCATATTTTGTTCGATAAAAAACCCATTTTTTAACGAATGTCTTTTCTGTTGCAGGACGTGATA